>ERZ1673740.16-NODE-16-length-281191-cov-9.906963_pt1 | contig 281191 bp, 301 predicted proteins | sample MGYA00580221_ERZ1673740 | MGnify/ENA primary metagenome ERZ1673740 (study PRJEB41218, sample SAMN15661786) | gut metagenome | host: Homo sapiens | place: Canada: London | collected 2015-08-20/2019-03-30 | study: EMG produced TPA metagenomics assembly of...
TTAAGACCTGTCCCCCCTGTTTCATTTAAGACCTGTCCCCCCTGTTTCACTGTTTCATTATTCTCTTGACAAAATCTTAATAAAGATATATATTTTTTACATATATTAAATTATATAAATTTTTTAGGAGGGATTTTAATGTTAAAAAGAAAATTTAAAATCATTGCTTTATTATTTGTAATGATTTCAACTCTTACATTATCTACTGTAAGAGCCGAAAATGAGACTGAAAATGCATCTGCAATTTCAGAAGATTCTGCTACAGTTACTTCTAACGAGCAGGATTTAGAAACTACATCTAGTTCTGGAGAAACTAGTGCAATAGCATCTTATGAAAATAATTTCAAAAAAGGAGATGTCTATTTAACTGGTAACGACGTTGTCGTTAATGACATTATTGATGGAAACCTTTTCGTTTTTGCTAATAGTGTTACTATTAATTCACAAATTGGTGGAGATGCATTTATTTTAGCTGGAACTGTTAACGTCGGAGAACAAGGTTATATTTTCAGTAATTTATTTACATGTGCTCAAAATGTAAATATTTCAGGTGTTGTATATGATTTATATACAACTGCACAAACAGTTTCTATTAATGGATATGTTTACAGAGATATACATGTAGGAACAAATATGCTTAATATTAACGGAACTATCGGAAGAAATGCTTTTGTAGGAGCTAACCAAATTAATTTTGCACAACCATCTGAACAAAATTCTGAAGAACAACAAGTTACTTCTCAAGGTATTATTAATGGAGATTTAAACTATTCAGCTCCTAACGAAATTTCTATACCAGAAGGATCTGTTTCAGGTTCCGCAAATTATTCAAAATCTACTGAAAAATCTTCTTTAAATATAAAAGATTATATGATATCTCTTGGAGGATTTGTTTCTACTGCTATTATTATTTGGTTATTATGTTTATGGATTACACCTAAATTTTTATCTAATACTACTAACATAATTTCAAAGAAATTATTATCTGTAATAGGTTATGGTTTGCTAACTCCAATAGTAATTGCAGTAGCATTTGTTATTTTACTTATTTTAGGAATTACTTCTAAAATAGCTTTACTTGGTTTATCTTTATTGTTACTACTACTAGCTATAAGTTCTAGTATTTTTGTAATAACAATAAATCGCTTGATATGTCAAAAGTTTAAAATTGAAAAAACAATTGGAATTTTCGGTATGTTAATTTTATCTTCAATTGTTTTATGGGCAATTGGTTTAATCCCTTACGTTGGTTCCGCTATAAATATAATTACTTCTTTAATTGGTTTAGGAATTATTGTAACAAATATTATTCCAGTTAGAGAAAAAACAAAGAAAACAAAGAAAACAGATAAAATTGAAAAATAAAAAATATTAACAAATACTAAAGAAGCTAAATATTAAATAAACCTTTTAATATTTAGCTTCTTTTTTATTACTTTTTTAATTCATCAATAATAACTTTAAAATCATTTGCCATTAATATTGCTGTTCCAGAAACTAATATATTAGCTCCTGCTTTTTTTACATCTGGAGCAGTTGCTAGATTAATTCCTCCATCTGCTTCTATATCAATTTCTATATTATTATTTTCTATATATCTTTTTAACTCTTCTATTTTTTTTAATGTGTCCTTAATCAAAGTCTGTCCTCCTTTTCCTGGCTCTACAGTCATAACAAGGCACATATGAATATATGGCAAAAATTCATAGATTTCTTCTATCTTTGTATCTGGCTTTATAGAAATTCCTACTTTACAATTATTTTCTTTTATATATTTTATTATTTCAAACACTTCCTCCTTACTTTTACAAGCTTCTAAGTGAAATGTTATAATATTAGGTTCTACTGATAAAAAGTCATTAATTGCCTCTTTTACATTTTCAACCATTAAATGTACATCTAATGGCAAATTTGAAATTCTTTTAATATATGATGCATATTCTAGCATCTTTTTATACGTATTCTTTTCTACAAACTTTCCATCCATAACGTCAATATGAAAATAGTCTGTTTTTCCTGCCTCTAATTCAAAAAAAGTAGATGATTCTTCCCCTTTTTTTACAGAAAGAATTGATGTTGATATTTCTACCATTTCTTTCGTTCCTCCTTTTGTTTTAATTCTTCATAAATTTTGCAAAATCTATTATACCTCTCTTTAGATATTTTTCCCTCTTCTATAGCCTGTTTTACTCCACAATTTTTTTCTTTAATATGTGTACAACCTATAAATTCACATTTTTCTTTTTCTCTTTCAAACTCTACAAAATAATTTTCTAACTCTTGACTTGGTATCTCTGATATATCAAATGTTGAAAATCCTGGCGTATCTGCTATATATGTATTTTCATTTATTTCATATAATTTAATTGCTGTTGTTGTATTTTTTCCTCTTTTATTTCTTTTACTAATCTCTCCTTCTTGTGTAATATCTCTTTTAAAAATCCCATTTATTAATGTAGACTTCCCTACTCCAGAATTTCCGGAAAAAGCACTTATATTATTTTTTAACTGTTCTTGTAATTTTTCTATTCCTTTTTGTTTCTTTGCTTCTGTTTCAATTACTTTGTATCCAATTTTTTTGTATATTTTTTCTATTTTCTCAAATTGTTTTTCATCATCTAAATCTATTTTATTTAAAACGATTATAACATTAATGCCTAAAAATTCTGAAAATGCTAATTGTTTATCTAACATTAATAAATCAGGTTTAGGATCTTTACTAGAAATAACAAAGATAATTTGAGTTATATTAGCCAGCTTTGGTCTTTTTATATATACAGTTCTATTTTTTATTTCTTTAATAACAGCTTTCCTGTTTGTTTCATCTATTATTTCTAATTCTACCATATCTCCAACAACTGGAGTTATATCTTCCTTTTTAAACTTTCCTCTTGCTGTTGATTCATAAATTTTATCTTCTACCTTTACTTTATACATATTTGATATATTTTCTACTATTAATCCTTGCATTATTCCTCCATTAAATAAGCTTTATAATTGTTATATTAATCAATTAAAAGTTGAAGAACTAAACTTATTATCTTCAACTTTTAAATCTCATTAATTAAAATTTACTGATGAATCATTACTAAAGTTTACTGATTTTGTTCTAGTCCAACTTCCTCCATTAGAATCTGTAATAGTCAATGTTAAATCCATTGAACCTTTTCCACTTATTGTTGTAGATTTACTTGTTGTATTCTTATCTACTCCTGAATCTGAATATAAAGTATTATTTCCTGATTTTAATGTAATACTTACAGTTTTAACTGTCTTACTTTCTGTTGTATTTGAATTAGAAGTTTCTTCACTATATCCTCCTGTTATTGCTTTTACATTTATATTTACTGACATAGTTTTTGAAGCCTCATAACTATTTACTGTTATAGTAACAGTACTTCCTTTTTCTACAGTTTTTCCTGAATCTAAACTTTGTTTTAATACTATTCCATTTTCCTTTGAACTATCTTCAGATGTTGTTACAGCTACTACAAATCCTTGAGCTTCCAATGTTTTCTTAGCATCTGCTTGAGATTTTCCTATAACATCTGGAACTGTAGCTTTTTCTACACCTGTACTTACATGTATTTTTATTGTATCTCCTGCAAAAGCCTCTGTATCTGGACTTGTTTCTTGAGATATTACATATCCTTCTTGAACTTTTTTGCTTGATTCTTCAACTATTTCTACTTTTAATTTAGCATCTTCTAATGCTTTTACTGCTTTATCTTTTTCCATTCCCACTACTTTTGGAACTGTAGTCTTTTCTTCTCCTTTACTAACAACTACTTTAACTGTACTTCCCTGTTTTACTTTATTAAACTTTTCCATATAAGTTGGATCTTGTGAGATAATAAATCCTTCTGGCACATCTTTATTATATTCTTCTTTTTCTATTTCAAATTTCAGTTTTACATTTTCAATTTCTTTTTGTGCTTCTTCCTTAGATAAACCAACTACATTTGGCATTGCAACCTCTGGTGGATTAGTTAGATTTAATACTAACATTGTTCCTCCTAAACTTAAAACAAACAATAATAATAACCCTATAAATATGCTTAATCCTTTATGTGTCTTTACAAAAGTTTTAAATTTTCCGTCTTTTTTACCACTTGAATTTTTAGTTTGTTTATTATCTCTATATGCATTTGTATCAATAACTTGAGTTTTTGCAGTAGGGTCATACTCTAATTCTTCAACAAAATCTCCTTCTGGATCTTTTAAAGATTTTTTCAAATCAACTAACATTTCTGAAGCTGTTTGATATCTTAGTGTAGTATCTTTTTGTAATGCTCTCATAATAATTTTATTAACAGCTATTGGCAAATTCGGATTTAATTCAATTGGTTCTACCGGTTCTTCTTGCATATGTTTTAAAGCAACTGACACTGGTGTATCTGCATCAAAAGGAACTCTTCCTGTTACCATTTCATACATTACAACTCCTAATGAATATAAATCTGACTTTGCATCTGTAAAACCACCCCTTGCATGTTCAGGTGAAAAATAATGCACAGATCCTATTGTTGTCCCAAATGCTGTAATTGTAGAATTTGACACTGCTTTTGCAATCCCAAAATCTGTTACTTTTGCAACTCCATCTTCTGTTATAATAATATTATGTGGTTTTATATCTCTATGAATTATATTATTTCTATGTGCCATTTCTAAAGCTGATGCAATTTGAATTGATACATTAATTGACCATTTCCAAGGAAGTGGACCTTTTTCTTTTACAATAATTTCTTTTAAAGTTTTACCTTGTATCAATTCCATTACTATGTAATAAAGGTTTCCATCTACTCCAACATCATAAATTGACACAATATTAGGATGTGTTAATCTTGCTGCTGATTGAGCTTCTACTTCAAATCTTTTTATAAATTCATCATCTGTTGTAAATTCATCTCTTAATATTTTTACTGCAACATTTCTTTTTAAAACTTTATCTGTTGCTTTATATACAGTAGCCATTCCTCCATTTCCAATTTTCTCGATAATTTCATATCGATTTCCTAATAGCTTCCCTTCTAAATTCATATTTATCTCTCCTTAAATATCGTTAATATGTAGATTGTTATATATTTTTTACTATAATTACTGTTATATTATCATATCCACCGTTTTCGTTTGCTATTTTTACAAGTTCTTTTGGCGCTTGTTCTATATCTTTTTTTGCTTGTTTAAATATTTCTTCTTGTGGTACTAAATTAGTTAAACCATCTGAATTTATTATTAAAATATCTTCTTTTAAAAAACCTTTTACCATGACATCTGGTTCTACAAAAGCATTACATCCTAATGCTTTCATTAGCATATTTTTTTGTGGATGATGTACCGCTTCTTCTGCTGTTATGGTTCCATCTTTTACTAATTTTTGCACATAACTGTGGTCTTGTGTTAGTTTTCTCATAAATTCTTTTCTAATTCTGTAAATTCTACTGTCTCCTACATGTCCTATAAACACTTTATTATTATATATTAAACAAATCTCTAATGTAGTACCCATTCCTTCTAATTCTTTATTTTCTTTTGACTTTTCATACACTATCATATTAGCATATTCCATGCTACTGCCTACTAATTGAATAATACTATCTCTATCTTTTTCAATTTCTTTAAAGTTATTTTCGATATAATTTTTAGCAGATTGTATAGCTAATTTGCTTGCTATTTCTCCTCCTTGGCATCCACCCATACCATCAGCAAGCATATATAATTGTACTTCATCCAATGAATCAGATATATAATAAGAATCTTGATTTATTTCTCTTACTTTTCCTATATCTGATTTTGCATAAGCTTTTATCATGGTTTCACCTCTCTTTCTAGATTTTGCCTTTTAATTTATTTTTATATTTTGATACTATTATTTTTACTATCATTTTTTATTATGTTTTTATTTTACCTTAACATTTATGTTTTTTCAAGTATTTTTATTGATTTAATTTATCTTATATTTTTGTTTTTTACTATTTCTTATCTTTTTATACTAAAAAGTTTTTAACTTCTTTTGGTGCCATTATAGCATAATTTTCTGGAATACTTATTTCTTCTTCATTTTTTATTATATAATCTTTAATATATTTCATACTTAAGTTGCTTGCCAACTTTATATCATAAAATTTTTCCTTTGGTATTTCTATTAATGCTGGTAAATCATTTGGTTTTAAATTAATATCTTTTGCAATTTCTACTGTATAAAAGTCTGCTCTCATTTTTAATGTAGAATTTTGTTCATATGGATTTAATTCTCTAATTTCTATTTCTTTTGTAAAAACAGGCTGTTTACTCACATTGATATCTTTATTATTAATTCCCTTTACTTCTTCTAAAATTTCTCTAATTAATGTTTTTCTTGTATTATTTTCATCTACTTTTTCTACTGTTCCCCCTAATGTTTTTATAATAGCTGCCTTTTCTCCATTTTCTAAAAAATACCACCTCTTTTGTTTTTGCATTCCTAATACAATTTTATTTCCATGTATTACAATTCCTTCTGCTCCCAAGATAATATTTTTCATAGAACTCTCCCTTCATATTTAACTTATCTACATTCTAAATATTTGTTATTTTTCAGTTTTTACTATTATACTTATAATAAAAATATTTTTCAATAATATTTTATTATAAAATTGGTTTTAGTTAAAATTTGCAAAACATATTTATTTTTATTAACTTTTTATATTTTTTAAACGGATATTTATGCAAAAATACCTTATATATAATTTTTCTATTCAAAATTATATATAAGGTATCATTATAATTTGTTAATATTTTTCTAATTATATTTTTTACTCGCAAAATTCTTTTTTACAATTTTTGTTATTTGGCTAATCTGTTCATAGACATCTCTAGTTCTAAAATTTTTCTTAGCATAATCAAGTATAGTCCCAATATTTTTTATAATTCTATCACAAATTTCATTCATCCATGCATATCTTGGAATTATCCAAACATGTGAATGTTTATTTTCCCTTTCTTCAAAAATAATATCAAATCTATCACAAATATTATTTTCTCTTAATATTTTAATTGTTTTATCAACTATATCAAACATTTCATCTCTTTCATTCTTTGTTAACTCTTCTAATTTTTCAATGTGTTTCTTAGGAGAAACTATAAAGAATCCTAAAATTGGTACTTCCCAATCTTGTGACAATATAAATCTTTCATTTTCATAAGCAATTCCACATGGTAAGTCAAATTGGTGTTTAGCATAAGCACATCCAGGACATCCTTTAATTTCTATTTCTTTATTTTCATAACTTATCATATTAATATTCCTTTTATAAATTATTTTTTTGTTTATTATTTTCTATTTTATAAGCCAATTCTAAAGCAAGTATTGGTACTTTGGTTTTTTTGTTAAAATTTGCTAATTGGTTTATACTTCTTTCTTCCCATTCAACTGAATCTAAATTGTCACCTGCATAATAAAAAGTAAAATAATTTAACTTTTTATATTGGCAAACTGCACCTATTGAGGCTCCTTCCATTTCAACACAAATTACACCCTTTTTCTGATATCTTTCTATTTTTTCTTTAGTCTCTCTATAAAATGCATCTATTGTCCATGTAGCACCTTCATTATAATTAAAGTTATATTCTTTTAATATATCTTTAAATAAATTTTTATATGTTTCATCTAACTTAATATATTCTGAGTCAGGTAAATAATGATAACTTGTACCTTCATCCCTATAAGCTTTATCTGGAATAATTATTGAACAATCTTCAATATCTTTATCTAAGACTCCACAATTTCCAAAAATAATAAATGTATCAACACCATTAATATTTAATTCTTCTATATCTGCACTTATCCAAGGTCCACTAATTCCAGCCATAAATAATGTTATTTTAGCATTCTTATATTTTAGTTCATAAACTGGACGCTTTTCAGTTAATTCTCCTACTTTTTTGCATTCAAATTTACTTGCAATATCTTTTAATAAATATTCAGAAAAAACTCCAACAGCAATATGTGGCAATTTAATACTAGTATCTCGTATTCCTTTATTGTTTTTAATGCCTCGAGGTTTTATAAATCCCTCTTCACTACTATAAAATATCATATTTAAATTTTCCTTTCATTATATTTTCCAACTAATTATAATTACAGTTTTATTTGTTCTTTCTCTATTTTTTATTATAAAAAACAAATTCAATATCCACCTCATTGTGTATACCCTTCAAATCAAAAATAGTCAAATATAAATTTGTTAATCGTTTTATAATTTCTTCTCTTTTTGATTGTATTTTCTACACATATAAAATTTTTTATTTGATAACATAATATATATTTTTTCTATCTTTGTTAATCATTTTATATTAACTCTTTATTATTTATATTAAGTACATTTTTAATTATTAATATTAAAATAAATTTACTTTCAGTTATTATTATTAAATTAAATACATGAAAATAAACTAGCTCAAAATAAACTAGCTTACTTTTATACTTATTTTAAATATATCATTATTATTAAAAATTTGGCAGTTCATAATCCATAGACTCACCTGTATAATTCAAAATTATTTTTTTACCCTTCATAACCTGTAAAGTATTATTTACTAATGCCTCCATTTCCATATCACCAGGCATTACAATAACTTTTCCAAGAAAATCAATATACTCTCTTAAATGTAACACAAAATATTTACTATTTGCTATTGCACCAGTAATTATTATTGCATCAATATTACCTTTAAAATTTATACTCATCGCTCCAATTTGTTTAGCAATTTGATATATCATAGCATTTAATACTAGCTGTGCATATTTATTTCCATTTTGTATCATTTTAATAACTTCTCTTATATCATTAGTTTCTAATAACGAAACAAGGCCTCCTCTTTTAGTTATAAGATTATACAAATCATCTTTTGTATATTTCCCAGAAAAACATAAATCTATTATATTAGTAGCATCTATACTTCCTGCTCTGTTAGTAGTAAACGGTCCATCCCCATTCAAGGCGTTATTCACATCAACTACTTTTCCTTTTTTATGAACCCCCACTGTAATACCACTTCCTAAATGAACAACAATCAAATTTAATTCATTATATTTCTTGTTTATAGATTTTGCATATTGATATGCTACTTCTTTTTGATTTAAAGCATGAAAAATAGACTGTCTATACAAACCTTTTATACCTGTTATTCGAGAAGTATCTTGTAGTTCATCTACTGTAACTGGATTGACTGTAAATGCTGGTTTATTATTTTTTTTTGCTAATTCATATGCAATTTGAACACCTATGTTTGAATAGTGTTTCAATGAATAACCTTTTCTTGCATGTTCGAGGATTTTCTCATTTATTCTATATACCCCCTCTTTTAAAGAAGTAAGTACACCTGCTCTTCCACAAAAAGCATCTATTTCTTCTAATAAAACAGAATGTTCATTTAATTTATCTAGTATTTTTTTTATTTTTGATGGAATAATTAAATTTAAATCCAAATTATTTTTTAATTCGGATATTGAATTTTTTATATTTTCTCGAAACATTAAATTATTTTCTTCATACAAAGCTATTTTTACGGAATCCGAACCAGGATTTATTGCTAAAACTTTTAATTTTTTTATTTTATTAATCATTTTTTACTCTCCAATTTCTCTATTTTCTCGTTCTTTTTTTAATAATTTTTTCATTTCAATAATCCCTTTTGCTTTTTTTACCCCCTGTTGGTTTAAATATTCTGAAGCAAACATTCCCGTTCCATCGTTTATTAATTTATTTTTCCAACAAATTTCGTTAGGAATTGCAAATTCTAACTTTTCTAAATATTCTTGAAAATCATATCCCTTTTTTTCGCAATACTGCTGTCTTTCTGGATCTAATAATTTTATACTTCCATCATCTAAAAATACCGCTGTGAGATAATGACATGATGCTTCATGAAGTCTACGAGGTATTTTTGTAATTATCGTCTTAGATTTAATTCCATAATATGCTAATAATACTCTTACCGCTTCTGTATATCCAGAACATACAGCTTCATTTTTTATCAGTGCTGCATATGCAGTTCTATATATTAATTCCTTTTTATCAAACTTATCTTTTGTCCCATAAAATTTATCCAAATAATTACGTCTAAATACAACATTCCTTTTCACATAATTATTTACAATTCTAACTATTTTCTCTTGCGGTGTACCATTATAAATATGCATATCTAATGTTATTATATTAATTTTATCTAATACTGCTTTTAATCTTTCTCTATTATAAAACTCTTTTCCTTGCATTGGATCTAGTATAACTTCTATTATATCAGATAATTGTTTTTTATTCATTTATTCACTTCCTTTTTCTATGTTTGTCAATCCTACATAATACCATTAACCAATTTATTATTTCTCAATATTTTTGCTCTCATTATACTTGTCAAAATTTACTGAATATGACTTTATATTTCCAAAATCTAGTGAATTGCCATCTATTTCAATTCCATATAATTCGTTTTTTTTACTAATATTATCTAATGCTATTGTTAATTGTGCTTCTCCATTTGTTGAATTTAAATTTTTCTTTAAATCCTCAAAAATCTCTGAAGTTATTATATAATTTCCAAATATTTTATAACAATCTTTCTTTTTTCCTTTTTTTAAAAGCATATTATTTTTCACATATTCAATTGTTGGCTTTTCAATTACCTTATTTATTTTCATTATATTATTATCAAGAAACTCGCCTGAACATATACCATACTTTTCAACTTCTTCTAGTGCAATTTTTGTTATTCCTACAATAGGTGCCTTAACTGATTTATATGCATTTAGCAGTTGCGTTATACAATCTACTGAATTACTTGTTTTATATAATGTATCTCCTAAAAACATTGCAACAGGTTCTCCATTTGCAAATTTTTCAAATAAAGAAACAGAATACCCAAATCCTTTATTAATATTTTTATTAACAATAAATTTTAAACACTTTCCTATTTTTATAATCTTTTTTTCATATTTGCTTTTTTCTATGTCATTTTCAATAGACTTATTATATTTTACTTTTTTGCAAAAAAAATCTTTATACATATTTATTTGTTTTTTACCTGAAACACTTAAGCAAATCTCTCTAACTCCTGAATCATAAATATTCTCTAATAAAATTGCTATTTGTGGTTTTGCCATTCCTTTATCTATTATTGGTAAAAATTCTTTATTTATTATTTTAGTAAAAGGGTATAATCTAGTACCATATCCTGCAACAGGAATAATTGCCTTATTAATCTTAATTATTTCTTTTTTATTATTTATATTTTTAGTCATAATTACTTCCTCTAATTTAATGATTACATTATCTCTCTAACATTTCTTTTGTATTTATTATTTCTAAATACATTTCTTCTATTTTTTCTAATTGTTTATATTGTGTAACTTCCGCATTTCTTCTTTTCATTTGCATTTTTATCATTTCATATCTATCAAAAAATTCTTTAATAGTCTTTTTATTATCTTTTTCTTGCGTATTTATCATAGCTTCATATGGCGAATTGTATATTTCACATTTTTCTCTAGGATATACTAGAATTGGATTTTCATAAACACTCTCCGCTCTTTTATAAACACTAATATTTACTTTTTTATCTATCTGTAATTTTTTAACTATTTTATTTAATCCTTCATAAGATTGGTTATGTCTTTCTAAATCTGTAAGTTTAGGAGTTAAAATCTTTTGTTCTATCTGCCCCTCATACCTTTCATGTATTGATAATGCACTATTTAATTTTCCTACTGCTAAAACAGAAACAAATATTTTGTACCCTCTGTTTAGTGCTTTTTCAATATCTACATTTATCAATCCCTTTTTTATGTCAGGTGCTTTCTCTATTATTATGTCATAACTATTATTAATTGCATAATTATATATATTATCTCTATGTTCATATGAATCAATTCCAGTTAAAAAACCATATAAAGTTGGATATTTAGTAGCTAATATTTCTGCATCTGGTCTAAAACTTTTATACTTATCAGAATCTAATACTATACAATTATGATTTTCTTTTAATATCTCTGCTGTTAAATTACTTTTTCCACTACCAGTTTGACCAATTACTAAATATAATTTTGGATTGTTTGATTTGCTTTTTCCATAAAAAGATTCTGCTAATATAGAAAGGTAAGTCAAAAGATAATCCTCATCATTCAATACATATTTTAACATCATTTTTTTTGTATATAAATCAACTTTTGAATGTATTTTTGGAGGTACAAATCTATTAGCATATTTTAATAGGTATTCTGGTTTATCTGGTAAACAACTTTTTATTTCATTACTAATTTTGGGTAACACTTTGTTTAATGTATCCTCTGAAATTTGTTTTTGCTTACTCATTTTAATTATCTTCCTTTCTTAAATTTAAAATTTTTTCTATTGCATTTCTATCACCCATATATGCTTGTTCTTTTAATTTCAAAAAATTTTTTAATTGCTTTTCTAATTTTTGTATTTCATTGTAATTATGTGCAATATTTAATTTTTTCATATTAGTTGCAATTTCATTGTTAATAACTTCTAAAGACACCTCTAATTTTACATGATTTTGCATATGCTCCCTCCTACACTTACATTTATATTTTTTTATATAAATTTATATTTTCTTCTAATTTTTCTTTTATAAAATTCAAAACCTCTTTAATATGTATAAAGAGTGATATGGTGCATTAACACGGCTAGATTTTGTAGTTAGTCCAACTATTAACCCAAATTATTAAAAATCTATTTTTCATTATTTATAACTCCTATTTTTATATCTTTTATTAAAAATTTATTTATTATATTTAAATGAATTTATCTTCATTAAAAAAAATTTTTGCACATTCTTCTATATTTAAATTAAATATTTTTGTTAATTCTATTATTTCACTAATATAAAATTCTTCTTTTCCTTCTAACTTATTCTCCAACTTTTTATTAGTTATTCCTATTCTTTTGTCCACATATTCTTTTGTTACCTTCTTCTCTTTAATAAGATTTTTTATCCTTTCTCCTATTATTTTAGGTTCCATATTATCTCCTTTTTGTTTCTTTTTTAGAAACATAATACATTATTTTTCTTTTTTTGTCAATCTTTTTATACAATATTTGGAAGTTTATCATTAAAAATATCATTTTTAGTGATACTTTTGTCATATTATTTTAATATTTTAGTTATTTACAAATTTAATATAAAATGTTATACTTGTAGCAATATTTTAAATAGGAGGTTTTTATTTTGGATTATCTTTTTCCAGAACGTTTTACGTTTCTTTTAAATAATTCTAATATGACTTATGAGCAAATCGCAAAAGAACTTGGGTTAAAGTCAAAAGGTACAATTTCTAAATATGCTAGCGGTAAAGTTAAAAAAATTGAACTTTCTATGTTAGTTAAAATTTCAGAATTATTTGACGTTTCTCCTATTTGGCTACTTGGTTTTACAGATGATATGCATTATAAAATAAAAAAATAATATAAAATATCTCATTTATTTTTATATTATTTTTTTATTTTTTGCTATTTTTATTTATATATCTATCAAAATGTTATATGAAAAAACAAATTTCGCAATTAAATTTTCTATCTTTTTATCTATTATTGCAAAAACACAAAATTGACTTATTTATTTTTTCTTTATATAATATTGCTATCAATAAGTTAGGAGATTTTAAAATGAATACAAACTTAGAAAAATTAGAATTTAATAAAATATTAGAAATCTTAAAAAAACATTGTGTAACATATGTTGGAAAAAAACTTGTAGATAGTTTAATGCCCAATAATAACAAATCAGATGTAAAAAATATGTTAAAAGAAACTTTTGATGCTGTAAATTTATCATATAGAAATTCTATGCCTGGATTTTATGAAATATCAAATGTGGAAATAGAACTAAAAAATCTTGAAGTTAATAATACCCTTTCTTGCAAATCTTTAATAAATCTAAAAAATATATTTAAACTTTCTCAGGAATTAAAAGAATACTTCTCAAAAGATTTTTTAGATAGTTCTGAATATCCTTCTTTATCACCTTTATTTTATGAACTTTATACTAATAAAGACATTGTAACAGCTATTGAGGCTGCTATTATTGACGAAAATACTATAGATGATAAAGCGTCTTCTACGTTAAAATTAATTAGAAAAAATATTAGAAATACTGAACAAAATATTAGAGATACCTTAAATAATTTTATACATTCTTCTAAATATTCAAAATATATTCAAGAAAATATTATAACAATGAGAAATAATCGTTTTGTAATACCTGTTAAAGATGAGTATCGTTCAGAAATAAAAGGATTTGTTCATGATATATCTAATGCTGGTTCAACGGTGTTTATTGAACCTATTTCAATATTCGAATTAAATAATAATCTTAGCAAATTAAAAATTGATGAAGAAATTGAAATAGAAAAAATATTAATGAAATTATCTTCTCTATTTTTTCCATATATTGAAGAAATAAAAAAGGATATTAATTTAATAGGTAATTTAGATTTTATTTTTGCTAAAGCAAAATATTCTCGCGAAATCAAAGGTATAACTCCTAAAATAAATCTAAAAAAAGAAATTAATCTTATAAATGCACGCCATCCTTTAATTGACTTTAATAAAGTTGTTCCCATTTCTATTAATTTAGGAAATGACTTTTCTACTTTAGTTATAACTGGTCCTAATACTGGTGGAAAAACAGTTACTTTAAAAACAGTTGGCTTATTATGTGCAATGGCTTGCAGTGGCCTTAATATTCCAGCAGATGAAAATTCATCAATATATGTTTTTGATAAAATTTTTGCTGATATTGGTGACAATCAAAGTATTAGTGAATCTCTAAGTACTTTTTCATCTCATATGACAAATATTGTTGAAATTATAAAAGATTCAAGTAAAAACTCTTTAATCTTAGTTGATGAATTAGGTTCAGGTACAGATCCAATTGAAGGTGCTAATCTTGCTATAAGTATTTTAGATTATTTTAATCAAAAAGATATTCTAACAATAGCAACAACTCATTATCAAGAATTAAAAAATTATGCTTTAGTAACAAATAGATTTGAGAATGCTTCTGTAGAATTTGATATAAAAACTTTAATGCCTACATATAAATTATTAGTTGGTATACCAGGAAAAAGTAATGCTTTTGAAATTAGTAAAAGTTTAGGACTTAATTCTGAAATAATAAATAATGCAAAATCTCTAATGTCAAAAGATCAAATTAATATTGAAGAATTATTAAAAAATATATATGATAACAAAAGTATTATTGAAAAAGAACGTAAAGAAATTGATTTAAAACTTCAAAATATATCTATTCTTGAAAATAATCTAAAAAAAGATAATATAGAATTAAAACAAAAAGAAAAAGAATTAATTGATAACGCAAAGATAAAAGCAAGAGATATATTTCTAAATGCTAAAGAAGATGCAAATTCTATTATAAAGCAAATGAATGAAATAAAAAATTCAAATGTAAATATTAAAGATTTAGAAAATCTAAGGAATAAATTAAACACTAAAATAAAGAATTCTTCTTTAACTAAGGATACTGTTAATTTTTCTTCAAATTCAGTAGAAAAATTAAATGTTGAAGATTTAAAACCTAATACAGAAGTTTTTGTGAAAACTCTTGGTCAAAATGGTATTATTGTATCTCATATTTCAAAATCAAATGAAGTACAAGTTAAAGTTGGTATTATAAAAATGAATGTACATATAAATAACATAGAAAAAGCACATGTCGATAAAACTAAAAAATCAGATAAACAAATCCAAACTTCTGGCTATACTAGTATTTCAAAATCAAAAACAGTAAAATCAGAAATAAATGTAATTGGTTTAAATGTTGAAGAAGCTGTCTTTGTAGTTGATAAATTTTTAGATGATTGTTGTTTAGCTAAACTTCAGACAGTACGAATTGTCCATGGTAAAGGTACCGGAAAATTAAAAACTGGAATTCATAACTTTTTAAAAACTAATCCCCATGTTAAATCTTATAGAATGGGAACTTATGGAGAAGGTGAAATGGGCGTTACAGTTGTAGAACTAAAATAGGAGCCATTTGGCTCCTATTTAGTGTTGCTAAAGGCTAACTTCAATTCAAATTTTTCCAATTCTATATTATTCTGAAAAATTAGCTGTACCAATACCCCAATTTCTTCATTTTTTTCTAAATTAGGATATTCTTCTGAATTTAATAACCTTCCTCCAAACCTTTCTGCCAATTCTATCATCTTGGTTATTTCTGATAGTAAAGCTGATTGCTTGATGGAATTGGTAAGACTTGGATTGGCAATACAAGTTTTTGTAATTTTCAGTATTGGAATTATTGGATTCCGCTCTATCGTTGTTCTTAGTAACATATTATTATCCCTCCTAAGATTGATTAATTATATTATATCAGAATTTTACATAATAATCAAGTTAGACATACTTTTCTATTTTTAACACTGCTCTTCCGCTTCTTGTAGTTCCTGTTTGTTCTTTAACTATAAATCTACCTTTTCCTCTTATTGTTATAATATTTCCTATTTTCACCTGTTTTGCCATCTTTGTTTCATTTTGTCCATTAACAAAAACTCTTTCTTGTTCTATTATTTGTTTAGCTTTACTTCTAGAAGTTTTAACTAAATCTGAAACAATATTATCTAATCTTAAAGATGGTACTATAATACTTACTTCTTCTATTTTAACTTCTTTTTTAATAATATCTGAAATTTCTTTAATCTCAATTTTACTATTTTCAAATCTAGTAAGAGAAGGAAGTTCTTTCTTTAAAACTTCTGCAAAATCACTAACCACAACAATATCTGCACCTTGATTAGAAACTAAAATATCTCCTACTTTTTCTCTTTTTAAACCTAATTTAACAATACCACCTAAATAATTTCTATGAGAATATTTTCCAAATTCTTCTTCTGGTAACTCTATTCTTAAAATTTTTAGCATTTTACTATAATTCTTCTTTATCATACTATCATTATATTTATCTGGATATACAATTAAAATTTTTCTTTCGCTATCCTCATACCCACCAAAAAATTGATAATTTTTAAAATTAATTCTTCTTAGAAAATTCTCTACTAGTGCAACCTGATACATATCTAAAAAATCGGTATATTCCAATTTTTCTCTCGATTCACAAAACTCTATTTTATCTAACACCTGAGACAAGCACAACTTATCTTCTTGTTTTTTATAATCTTTTAAAAACTCTTGTTTATTCATATTTTTTCCTTTCTTGAGACATTGGGGACAGGTCTATATTGTCTTATTTTCCTGTCGCTTTTTGTCTACTATTGTCATTATATCTTTATAAATACTTTCTGCATCTTGATGATATATTTTTTCTAATTCTTCTACTGTCCCATGTTGAATAAATTTATCTGGATATGCATATGTATTTATATTTATATTCTTTAAGTTTTCATTTACAATTAATTCTTTAATTGTTGTTGATAATCCATTTATAGTTGTTCCATCTTCTATAGTTATTACATTTTTTGTTTTTTCTATAGATTTTATAGCACTTTCTTTGTCAAATGGCTTTAAAAATCTGGTATTTATAACTTCTGAAACAATACCTTCTTTTTCTAACATTTGTGATAATCGAACTGCTCTTTCTACTGTTTTTCCTATTGCAAAAATTGATACATCTTTTCCTTCTTTTAGAATTTCTGCTTTTTGATATTCTATCTTTTTATGTTGGTTAAATTTTTCCTTTCCTTCTCCGCCTCTTGGATATCTAATTACTACTGGCTTTCCTACGTTTACTGCAAATTCCATCATATCTTCTAATTCCTTAAAATCTTTTGGTGCCATAATTGTTAAATTAGGAATTAATCTAAAAAACGCCATATCTAGAAGACCTTGATGTGTTTCTCCGGTCTGCTCCTACTACACCAGCTCTATCTACACACATAATAACTGGCAAATTCTGAATAGCAATATCGTGAATAACTTGATCATATGCTCTTTGATAAAAAGATGAATATATAGGAACTACTGGTATAACTCCCTCTTTTGCCATTCCTGCTGCTAAACCTAATGCGTGCTGTTCTGCAATTCCAATATCAAAAAACCTATCTGGAAATTCTTTAGCAAATTTTGTTAATCCTGTACCATCTTTCATTGATGCTGTAATAGCAACTATTTTTTCATTTTTCTTTGCTAATTCTACCAACTTATCTCCAAATACTTTTGAATAATCTTTTGCTTTTTCTTTTTTAGGCTTTCCTGTCTCTATTTCAAAAGGTCCTGTTGCATGAAATTTATCTGGATTTTCTTCTGCTATTTTATATCCTTTTCCTTTTTTAGTTAACACGTGAATTAAAACAGGCCCTTCTAATTGTTTACTAATATTTAACATTCTTTCTAATTCTTCTATATTATGTCCATCAACTGGTCCTAAATAGCGAAATCCAATATCTTCAAAAAACATTTTTGGAATAATTAATTGTTTAATACTTCTTTTTAGTCTTTGTACTATTTTTACAAAAGGTTGTCCTATAATTGGCACTTTATTAATAATATTTTTCATAGACACATTGGATTTTGTATACGTTTTTTTAGTTCTCAATTTACTTAAAAGCATATTTACTCCACCAATGTTCTTTGAAATGCTCATTTCATTATCATTTAATATAACTGTCAACCTTGTTTGACTAGAACCTGCATCATTTAATGCCTCTAAGGCCATTCCTCCTGTTAAAGCACCATCTCCTATAACTGCTATTACATTATTTTTTTCACCTTTTATATCTCTTGCTCTAGCCATCCCTAATGCTGCTGATATAGAAGTACTACTATGTCCTGTGTTAAAACAATCTGTTTCAGATTCATTTGTTTTTGGAAATCCTGCTATTCCATTCAATTGTCTTAAAGTATTTAATTGCTCTCTTCTTCCTGTTATAATTTTATGTACATAAGTTTGATGTCCAACATCCCATACTATTTTGTCTTTTGGCAAATCAAAAACTGTATGTAAGGCTATTGTTAATTCTACTACTCCAAGATTTGAAGCTAAATGTCCTCCATTTTTTGATACAATTTCTAATATATATTTTCTAATTTCTTCTGCTAATTGTTTTTGTTCTTCTATGTTTAATTTTTTAACATCCTCGGCTGAATTTATTTTTTCTATCATATTATCACCTTTGCTATTTTATGTAGTCTTTAATATATCATTTTTTAATTATTTTGTAAACTATATTTTATGCAAAAAAACAAGAAGCACTAAATAATTAGCTCTTCTTGTTTTAACTTTTTATAGTGAATTTCTATTTTTATAATACAACTACTTTTTCATCTTTCACACCAATTTTAGACAATTTATTTTTCTTCAAATTACCATCTAAAATTTCCTCTGCAAGCTTATCTTCTAAAACACTTTGAATTGTTCTTCTTAAAGGTCTTGCTCCGAAATTTTTATCAATACCTTTGCTTGCAATTAATTCTTTTACCTCTGGTTCTAACTCTATTTTTATTTTTTGAGCTTCTAATCTTTTTGTTACTTCTTTTAGCATAATATCAATAATTTGACTAATTTCTGTATCTGTCAATTTATGGAACACAATAATCTCATCAATACGATTAATAAATTCTGGTCTAAGTTCTTTTTTCAATGCTTCCATTACTTCTTTTTTTGTTTCCTCGTATTCTTTTTTATTTTCTTCTTCATTAATTTCATTTTTGCTAAATCCTAACATCTTTTTATCTGTAATAAGTCTAGCACCAATATTTGAAGTCATAATAATTACTGTATTTTTAAAATTTACTGTTCTTCCTTGTGAATCTGTTAATCTACCATCCTCAAGTATTTGAAGTAACATATTCATAACATCTGGGTGTGCTTTTTCAATTTCATCAAAAAGAATGACTGAATATGGTTTTCTTCTTATCTTTTCTGTTAATTGTCCTCCTTCATCAAATCCAACATAACCTGGAGGCGAACCTATTAATTTTGAAACAGAATGTGGTTCCATATATTCTGACATATCTACTCTTATCATTGCATTTTCATCACCAAATAAACTTTCAGCCAATGCCTTCGATAATTCTGTTTTTCCTACTCCTGTTGGTCCTAAAAATAAGAACGAACCTATTGGACGTTTTGGATCTTTTAGCCCCACTCTTCCTCTTCTTATTGCTTTTGCTACTGCTTCTACAGCTTCATCTTGACCGATTACTCTTTCATGTAGATTTTTTTCTAGATTTTTTAATCTAATATTTTCATCCTCCGTTATTTTTTTAGCTGGGATTCCTGTCCAATTTGCAATTACTTCTGCTATATTTTCTTCTGTTATATTAGTCACTTCTTTGTTGTTTTTATTTTTCCACTTTTTCTGCTCTTTTTCATATTTTTCTTTTAATTCTTTCTGTTTATCTCTTAGGCTTGCTGCTTTTTCAAATTTTTGAATTCGAACAGCTTCTTCTTTATCTTTTTCTACTTCTTCTATTTTCTCTTCTAGTTGTTTTAAAACATCTGGCTCTGTATAAGATTTTAGTTTTGCACGAGATGCCGCTTCATCTATTAAGTCAATTGCTTTATCTGGTAAAAATCTATCATTAATATATCTTATAGACATTTTTACAGCTGCTTCAATTGCTTCATCTGTTATTTTTACTCCATGATGTGCCTCATACTTATCTCTAATTCCTTTTAGTATTTTTATTGTATCTTTTTCACTTGGTTCATTTACTGTTACTGGGCTAAATCTTCTTTCTAATGCCGCGTCTTTTTCTATATATTTTCTATATTCATTTAGTGTTGTAGCACCTATTAATTGAATTTCTCCTCTTGCAAGTAATGGTTTTAAAATATTTGCCGCATCAATTGCTCCTTCTGCTGCACCTGCTCCTACTATTGTGTGTATTTCATCAATAAATAAAATAACATCTCCAGCTTTTTTTACTTCATCTAATGCTTTTTTAATTCTTTCTTCAAAGTCTCCTCTATATTTACTTCCAGCTACCATTCCTGAAATATCCATTGTTACTACTCTTTTATCTTTTAATATTTCTGGAACATCTCCTGTTGCTATTTTTTGTGCTAATCCTTCTACTGCTGCTGTTTTACCAACTCCTGGTTCTCCTATTAAACATGGATTATTTTTAGTTCTTCTTGATAAAATTTGTACAACTCTTTCTATTTCTTCTTTTCTTCCTATTACTGGATCTAATTTTCCCTCTTTTGCTTTTTTGGTTAAATCTTCTCCAAATTGATTTAATGTTGGAGTTGAATTATAGCTTCCAACTTTGTTGTCAGATTTTCCATTTTTATCTTCTTTCGCAAAATCTTCTCCTTCATTTATTACTTTTATTATTTCGCTATAAAGTTTTGGAATATTCGTATCTAATTCTAATAATATTCTAGCAGCAATGCTATCTCCTTCTCTTAGAATTCCTATTAAAAGATGTTCTGTTCCTATATAGTTATATCCTAATTTTCTAGCTTCAATAAAAGCGTTTTCAATTACTCTTTTAGTCCTTGGTGTAAATCCTAATGTTCCATCTATCGGTTCTTCGTGTCCTACTAATTCAACTATTTTATCAATAATCATATCTGCTGTAATAGCTTGATTTTCTAGCACTTTAGAAGCAACTCCGCTTCCTTCTTTTACTAAACCATATAAAATATGTTCTGTTCCTATATAATTATGACCTAACTCTAATGCTAACTCATTAGCAAACTCAATTGCCTTTTTGGCTCTATTTGTAAATTTATATGTCATACTTATCACTCCTTTCAAATTTATTTAATTATTTTTCAGTTATAATTTGCTTAATAACTTCAGCTCTTTTTATGTCTCTCTCAATTGCTTCATATTGTTCTCCTAAATACTTTTGCAAATTAGCTGGTTTTATATATAGATATAATTTTTGTACTTTTAAATCTGTTAATTCTCTTAAAATTCCTAAATCTGTTCCTAATTTAATATTAGACAATAAATTTCTAGCTTCTTCATAAGATATTTTCCTGCAATTTGTTAGAATTCCATAACTTCTATAGATTATATCTTCTAAATCTAATTCGTCTTTTGCTAATAATTTTCTTGCTTGTCTTTCTTGTTCTATTATTTTTTGAACAATTACTTTTACATTTTGAACTATTTCTTGTTCAGTTATTCCTAATGTTTGTTTATTAGATATTTGATAAATATCTCCTTGAACTTGATTATTTTCTCCATACATGCCTCTAATATTCATTCCAAAAGAACTAATCGCCTCTAATACTTTTCTGATATTTTTTGTTTTTGCCAATGCTGGTAAATGTACCATTACTGACGCTTTCAATCCTGTTCCAATATCTCCTAATGAACTTGTTAAATATCCATATTTTTTATTTATTGCATATCCTAATATATCTTCTATTTTTTTATCTATTTCTATAGCTAAATTTAATGTATTTTCTAGATCTAAGCCACAATTAAATACTTGTATATTAATATGGTCTTTTCCTCCTATCATAATACAAATATTTTCTTCATCATTTATTAAGATACTTCCTGTTTCACTTTTATTTAATGCAAACTCTGGACTTATTAAATTCTTTTCCACTAAACTCATTTTAGTAATATCATCCATATCTTTTAATTTTAAATATTTTAATCCATATCCAATTGAATACAAATTGTCTTTTATCTTATTTTCAAGTTGCTCTATTTCACTTTTATTTTCTAAATTGAATTTAAAACCATTTAAATTTCTTGCCAACCTAATTCTAGAACTTTTTACGACATCACAATCTTCACTACTTTGTAAGTACCAATTCATAAAACTCACTCCTTCTATTTTTCAAGCTTTTTAATTTCGTCTCTTATTTTAGCTGCATCTTCATATCTCTCTTCTTTAATTGCTTTTTTCAACTCTTCTTGTAATGTATCCATTTTAGATTGTTCTTTATTTTTCTTATTTTCTTCAACTTTATGTTCCTTTTTTTCTACTCTGTCATTTATTTTATTGTCTACTATTTTTCCTATTCTACCTACATGATGATTAGAACCTTGTATTCTTCTTATTATTGGATCTAATCTATCTTCAAAAACATCATAACAATTCTGGCATCCCAATTTTCCTGTATTAACTATATCATCAAAAGTATATCCACAACTATCACATTCAAAAGCTTTTAATTGGTTTATCATAGGAATTAATTCAGGTGTTTCAAATCCATCCATAAATCCTCCTAAAAAACTTGAAAAATCAATTGGCATACTAAAATCCATTTGTCCAATTCCTAATTTTTTACTACATTCTTCACATAAATTTAATTCTTTTCTTCTTCCGTTTATATTTTCTGAATATCTTACATTTGCCTCTCTTTTTCCACAATTATCACACAACATAATAAATTCCTCCTTATTCTAAATTTAGTAGCATATTTTTAAAAATCCTTGCTCTTACTTTATCTTTTAAATCTTTTTGTAACTGTAATACATTATCGCTAGTTGCTACCTTTAAAAGTCTTGCTTCTTTTTTATTGATAATATCATAAGACAGAAAGTCACTAATCAATATATCAACTTCATTAGCTGTCAACTCTTTACCTACATTATTTATAATATGCATAATATAATCTTCTTTGCTATTATTTACTTTTTTAATTGTAATATGGCCGCCTCCGCCTCTTTTACTTTCCACATAATAACCTTGTGATGGTTTAAATCTTGTTGAAATAACATAATTAATTTGTGAAGGTACACAATTAAAATGTTCTGCTAACTCATTTCTTTGAATCTCAATTGCTTCATCTTGTTCCTCTAATAACTCTTTTATAAAATCTTCTATTATATCTGACATTCTCATAATTTTTTCCTTTCTTGACACATTGGGGACAGGTCTTAAATGTCCTATGTTTTGTCGTTTTTTGTCATTTCTTATTTTGCTTTTTGACTTTGACTTTCTTTGACTTACATTATAAGTATACTCCATATTTGTTATTTTGCAAATATGTTTTTTGACTTTCTTTGACCTTTAAAGCTTCTTTTTATTGTTTTTTCTCTGTTTATTTTATTTTTTCTAACTTTATCTATTTTTTTCTTCTTTTTTTGTCATTTCTTCTAATTCATTTACTCTCCCTTTTTGTTGTGGTAATGATACCCATGCAAAATATGATGATATGAATTCTCCATATTTTGTTGTGTCTTCTCCTACTTCACTTAAAAGCTCACTTTCTTGTTTTTTTGCTTCTGATTCCTTGTCCATAAATCTTATACCTCTTTTCTTTTATTATATGTATGTACAATTTTTAATTTTTTTATACCTTATAATATATTTAATTTTTTATTGATTTTTATTAAAAGGCTTTTAAATATAAGCTTTTTCTTACATTCCTCAGCTTATATTTTAAATTTTTTTGAATTAATCTAGATAAATCATTAAACAACATAAATTCAATTAAAATTACGTTAACATATTTTCTTTTTTCTATAAATATGTTATAATAGTAATAGTTGGTAATTAAGGAGGATTTAATTTTTATGTGGTACATATGGTTAATTTTAGCAGGAGTCTTTCTAATAATCGAAATCATGACAGTAGGCTTTTTGATATTTTGGCTATCAATTGGCTCATTATTTGCGATGATTACAAGTCTCTTTACAGATAATATAGTTATTCAAACAACTGTATTTGTTATATCTTCTACTATATTAATTTTTGTCACAAAGCCTTTTGTAAAAAAATTCGGGCAGGTACAAAATCCTATTAGCACAAATTTCTACTCAATTATTGGAAAAATTGGAATTGTAACAACAGAAATTAATTCTGTAAATTCTACTGGTCAAATAAAAATAGATGGAGAAATTTGGTCTGCCACTTGTGAAGATTCTTCTTCAGTTATACCAATGGGTACAAAAGTTAAAGTTTTAGAAATAAAAGGAGTAAAAGCTATTGTTGCTCCAATACAAATAGTTTCTAATGTGTAATTTATTTTTATTATTATATATAAAGGAGGAAAATGATTATGTGGTTTTTATTAGTATTACTTATTATTATTTTAATAATAGCAGCTATGTCTATTAAAATTGTTAAACAATCTGAGGTCTATATCATTGAAAGGTTAGGTAAATTTTATAAAGTTGCTGATGCCGGACTTACTATTATTGTTCCATTTTTGGATCATGTTAGAAGTGTAGTAAGTTTAAAACAACAAACAATGGATGTTCCACCTCAAGGAGTTATTACAAAAGATAATGTTACAATTACAATAGATACTGTTGTTTTCTATCAAATAACAGATCCAGCTAAAGCAGTTTATGAAATTCAAAGTTTAAAGAAAGGTATTGAATACTTAGCTATTACAACAATTCGTGATATAATTGGTAAAATGAATCTAGATGAAACATTTAGTTCTAGAGATGGTATTAACAATAAATTAAGAATTGTACTAGATGAAGCAACTGATAGATGGGGTTGTAAGATTGATAGGGTTGAAATAAAAGACATTAACCCTCCTGCTGATATTAGAGACGCAATGGAAAAAGAAATGAATGCAGAAAGAAATAAAAGAGCTATGATTCTAGAATCTGAAGCTCAAAGACAATCTGCTATTACTATAGCTGAAGGTAAAAAACAAGCTGCAATTCTAGAAGCTGAAGCTGATAAAGAATCTAGAATTAGAAGAGCTGTCGGTGAAGCACAAGCTATTAAAGAAGTTGCTGAAGCAAAAGCTAAAGAAATTCAAATGGTTTATGATGCTATGAAAAAGGCTGATCCTAATGACAAATTAGTTCAATTAAAATCTTTAGAAGCTTTGGAAGAAGTTGCTAAAGGTGATGCAAATAAAGTATTTATTCCTTTTGAAGCAACTAGTGCTTTAAGTTCTCTAGGAGCTATGAAAGAAATTGTAACTGATAAGAAAGATACAAAAAAATAATTTTTAATACATAAAAATAAAAAGTAGGAAAATCCTACTTTTTATTTTTTACATGCTTTTATTTCATAGCTTCTTCTACTGCAACAGCAACTGCTACTGAAGCACCAACCATAGGGTTATTTCCCATTCCGATCAATCCCATCATTTCAACGTGTGCTGGTACTGAAGAACTTCCTGCAAATTGTGCATCCGAGTGCATTCTTCCCATTGTATCTGTCATACCATAAGAAGCTGGTCCAGCTGCCATATTGTCTGGGTGTAAAGTTCTTCCTGTTCCTCCACCTGATGCAACTGAGAAGTATTTTCTACCTTCTGCTAATCTTTCTTTTTTATATGTTCCTGCTACTGGATGTTGGAATCTTGTTGGATTTGTTGAGTTTCCTGTAATAGATACATCAACATCTTCCATCCACATAATTGCTACACCTTCTCTAACGTCATTTGCTCCATAACATCTAACTTTTGCTCTTTCTCCATCTGAATAAGCTATTTCTTCTACTACATTTACTTTTCCTGTAAAGAAATCAAAATCTGTTTTTACATATGTAAATCCATTAATTCTTGATATTACTTGTGCTGCATCTTTTCCTAATCCATTTAATATAACTCTTAATGGTTCTTTTCTTACTTTATTTGCTGATTTTGCAATTCCAATTGCACCTTCAGCTGCTGCAAAACTTTCATGTCCTGCTAAGAATGCAAAACATTTTGTATCTTCTGATAATAGCATTGATGCTAAATTTCCATGTCCTAATCCTACTTTTCTATCATCTGCAACAGAACCTGGAATACAAAATGCTTGTAATCCTTCTCCAATTGCTTTTGCTGCATCTGCTGCTTTTGTGCATCCTTTTTTTATTGCAATTGCAGCTCCTAATGTATATGCCCAAGCTGCATTTTCAAAGCATATTGGTTGTACTCCTTTTACTATTTCATATGGATTAAATCCTTTGTCTGTACATATTTTTAATGCATCTTCAAAATCTTTGATTCCGTATTTTTCCATTACTGGTTTTATTTGATCTATTCTTCTTTCATAACTTTCAAATGTTACTGCCATTTTTATTCCTCCTCTAAATATGGTTTTATATTTTCTCGTATTTTCATTTTTTACACATTTTTAAAATTGATTAAAATTAGTGTGACTGTACATTTTTATAAAAATGCACTGATTGACGATTTTAATCGATTTTTACGCTTCTCTAGGGTCAATAGTTTTAACTGCTTCATCAAATCTTCCATATGTACCTGAAGCTTTTTCTATTGCCTCTTTAGGATCAATTCCTTTTTTGATGTTATCCATCATTTTTCCTAAATGAACATATTTATAACCAATAATTTGATCATTTTTATCTAATCCTAATTCTACTATGTAACCTTCTGCTAAATTTAAGTATCTTGGTCCTTTTAATGAACTAGAATAAATAGTTCCAACTTGGCTTGTATGTCCTTTTCCTAAATCTTCTAATCCTGCCCCTACTGGAAGTCCTCCTTCAGAAAATGCTGTTTGTGTTCTTCCATATACTATTTGTAGGAATAATTCTCTCATAGCTGTATTAATTGCATCACATACTAAATCTGTATTTAATGCTTCTAAAATTGTTTTTCCTGTTAAAATTTCTCCTGCCATTGCTGCTGAATGTGTCATTCCTGAACATCCTACTGTTTCGATTAATGCTTCTTGAATAATTCCATCTTTTACATTTAAAGTTAATTTACATGCTCCTTGTTGTGGTGCACACCATCCAATACCATGTGTTAATCCTGATATATCTTTTATATCTTTTGCTTTTACCCATTTTCCTTCTTCTGGAATTGGTGCTGGTCCATGGTCTACTCCTTTTGCTACACAGCTCATATTTTCTAATTCTTTTGAATAAATCATTTTAATTGCTCCTTTCAATTCTTAGTTTTTTTCTACTTTTGTTTATATATTTTAGGATTTATCCTAAATTTAATAACTAAAAAATTTACATAGGGCAGAATACTTATTTTCTACCCTTTTTTTCATTCATTTTTCTTATTTCATCTTCTGATAATAATATTTGATTTCTTTTTGTATCTTTCTCTGTAGCATATTCTTTTTTTTCATTTTCTTCATACTCTTTTGTTGTATTATATGCAACTACATTTTCTATATCTTTTATATATATTCCAGCTTCATAGTTTTCTTGTCTTGATAATGTCTTTGCTCCTAACAAATATCTATTTAATATATCCTTATCTTTTTTTCCAACTTGTTCTGGGCCTACTCCTAAATACTTATATCTCCATATTATATGTCTTTCATAACTATTAAAATAATGATTTTTTAAATCTTCATAATTATATTCTACTTTAAATTTTAAATTTTCAATTGTAATAGTTATATTGGACCATATACCTCCTGTTTCCGATTTTCTAAATTCTTCTCTTAATTGCTGTATTTTCTGATATAGTGCTTTTACTAATTTTAAGTATTCTTCTTCATCAATATTAAATTTACTTGGAATTTCATATACATTAACTGGTTTCTTTCTTAATATGCCTTTAGGAATATAATAAAAGTATAATTCTCCTGTCTTTTTTCCTTCTGGCATATCAATAACTGAACTATATAAATATAGTTTATCCCACTTTTCTGGAATCATATAAAATATCATTTTTTGAATCACTTCATATATTTCTTTTATCTTTTTTGTATGGTTTAACATATCATTTTATTCCTTATCTAATAAACTGATTCCTGTCATTTCTTCTGGCTTTTCAAGGTTCATTAAATCTAACATAGTTGGTGCCAAATCTGCTAATTTTCCACCTGATTTTAATTTTAAATTTTTATTACTTGTTACTAAAATTAATGGTACTGGATTTGTTGTATGTGCCGTATGTGGCTCTCCTGTTTTATAGTCTACCATTTGTTCTGCATTTCCATGGTCAGCTGTTATTAACATATTTCCATCTTTTTCTTCTACTAATTTTACAACTTTTCCTACACACTCATCAACAGCTTCTACAGCTTTTATCGCTGCTACTAAGCTTCCTGTATGTCCTACCATGTCTGTATTTGCATAATTTAATATTATAGCATCATATTTGTCTGATTTTATGGCTTCTAACACTTTGTCTGTAACTTCATAAGCACTCATTTCTGGCTTTAAATCATATGTTTCAACTTTTGGAGATGGAACTAAAATTCTATCTTCCCCTTTATATTGTTTTTCTTCTCCTCCATTAAAGAAGAATGTAACATGTGCATATTTTTCTGTTTCTGCAATTCTAAGTTGTGTATATCCTTTTTCACTGATATATTCTCCAAATGTGTTCTTTAATGGTTCTTTTTTGAATGCAATGTGTACATTTGGCATCGTTTCATCATAACTTGTGAAACATACATAATATAAATTTAAGTCTTTCTTAGTTTCAAATTCATTGAATTCTGGATCTACTAAAGTTCTTGTTATTTCTCTTGCTCTATCTGGTCTAAAATTAAAGAAAATAACAGAATCATTTTTTCCAATAGTAGCAATTGGTTCTTCTCCGTTGCAAATTACTGTTGGTTCAACAAATTCATCAAATACTTCTTTTTGATAAGAATCTTCAATAGCTTTTACTACACTTCCTGCTTTATTTCCTTGTCCATTTACTAGAGCATCATAGCATTTTTGTACTCTTTGCCATCTTTTATCTCTGTCCATAGCATAGAATCTTCCTGAAATACTAGCTATTTTTCCTATTTGTTTTTCATTCATTTTTTCTTGTAATTTTAATATATAACTTTCAGCTGATGCTGGTGGTGTATCTCTTCCATCTAAGAAACAGTGAATATAAACATCTTCAAAATCTCTTCTTTTTGCCATTTCTAATAATCCATATAAATGACGAATATGGCTATGCACTCCACCATCTGATACTAGACCTAATATGTGTAATTTTGAATTGTTTTTTTTGCAATTTTCTATGGCTGCTATAAATTCAGGATTTGAGAAGAAGTCTCCTTCTTCAATTGATTTTGTAATTCTTGTTAACTCTTGGTAAACTATTCTTCCTGCTCCAATATTTGTATGCCCTACTTCTGAGTTTCCCATTTGTCCTTCTGGTAATCCTACTGCTAATCCACTTGTATTAATATCAACATTTGAATATTTTTTCATTAGTTTATCAATATTAGGTGTTTTGGCTAATTTTATTGCATTTCCATCTTTGTTTGGATTGTCTCCAAATCCATCTAATATCATTAGCATTGTTAATTTATCTTTCATTTATTACCATCCTTTTCTTTTTTAAATCATTTGCTATTTATTATAATTTACAATTTTACTAAATTCTTCTGCCTTAAGACTGGCTCCTCCAACTAAGCCTCCATCAATATCTGACATAGAAAATAATTCTTTTGCATTTGTGCTCTTTACACTTCCGCCATACTGTATTATAACTCCATTTGCTACCTCTTGTCCATAGATTTCAGCAATTTTGTTTCTAATTTCTTTAATTGAGTTGTTAGCATCTTCACTAGTTGCTGTTTTTCCTGTTCCTATAGCCCAAATTGGTTCATATGCAATTATTGTATTTTCTACTTGTTCTTTCGTTAAACCTTCTAATGCTAGCTCTGTTTGTTTAGTTATTTTTTCTACTGTTTTTCCTGCTTCTCTTTCTTCTAATGTTTCACCTACACATACGATTGGTTTTAATCCATTTTCAAATGCTGCTTTTATTTTTTTATTTACTGTTTCATCTGTCTCATTAAAATATTGCCTTCTTTCAGAATGTCCTATTATTACGTATTCTACATTAATTGATTTTAACATTTTTCCTGAAACTTCTCCTGTATAGGCTCCTTTTTCTTCAAAATGCATATTTTGAGCTCCTATTTTTATGTTTGTTCCTTGTACTGTTAATAATGCATAGAATAAGTCTGTGTATGGTACACATAATATAACTTCGTTTTCTGTTTCTTTAACAAGTGGTGCTAAATCCTCTATAAATTTCATTGCTTCATTTGGAAGCATATTCATTTTCCAGTTTCCTGCTATTATTTTCTTTCTCATACATAAATACCTCCTATATAATTTAAATACTCTATATTTTCGACAAATATATGGGACACTAAAGACCTGTCCCCTGTGTCCTATTTGTCTAGTAGACATTCAATTCCTGGTAATTTTTTTCCTTCTAAGAATTCTAGTGATGCTCCTCCTCCTGTTGATATGTGTGTCATTTTGTCTTGCAATCCTGCTTTTTTAACTGCTGCTGCTGAGTCTCCTCCTCCAATTATTGTTGTTGCATCTATTTCAGATAATACTTTTGCTATTGCATTTGTTCCTATTGCGAATTGATCAAATTCAAATAATCCTACTGGTCCATTCCATACTACTGTTTTTGCTTTTCTTATTTCTTCTGAGAAGATTTCAATTGTTTTTTCTCCAATGTCAAATCCTTCCCAGTCTGCTGGAATTTCTGTCCACGCTACTGTTTTGCTTTCTGTATCTGGTTTGAATTCTTTCCCTACTTTTGTGTCTACTGGAAGTATTAATTTTACTCCTTTATTTTTTGCTTTTTCCATAGCTTCTCTTGCTAAATCTAGTTTGTCTAATTCGCATAATGAATTTCCTACTTCATATCCTTGTGCTTTAAAGAATGTATATGCCATTCCTCCACCAATTATTAATGTGTCTACTTTTTCAAGTAAACTGTCTATTACTCCTATTTTATCTGATACTTTAGCTCCACCTAATATTGCTACAAATGGTCTTTCTGGATTGTTTAATGCTTTTCCTAAAAATTTAAGTTCTTTTTCAATTAAGAATCCTGATACAGCTGGCAAATATTCTGCTACTCCTGCTGTTGAAGCATGTGCTCTATGTGCTGCTCCAAAAGCATCATTTACATATATTTCTGCCATGCTTGCTAATTGTTTTGCAAATTCTGGGTTATTATCTGTTTCTTCTCTATGAAATCTTACATTTTCTAATAACATTATTTGACCTGGTTTTAAGTTTTCAGCTTTTTGTTTTGCATCTTCTCCTATTACGTCTTTTGCCATTATTACTTCTTTGTCTAATAATTTTGATAGTTCTTTTGATACTGGTTCTAATGAAAATTCTGGCTTAAATTCTCCCTTTGGTCTTCCTAAGTGAGAGCATAATATAATTGCACAGTTATTTTCTAATAAATATTTTATTGTTGGTAATGCTGCTACTATTCTTGTATTATCTGTAATATTCCTTTCTTCGTCCATTGGCACATTAAAGTCACAACGAACTAATACTTTTTTACCTTTTAAATCGATGTCTTTTATTGTTTTTTTACTCATTTTATAATTCCTCCTTTTATTTGTCTTTTCCTAGTATTTACCTGTTTTTACTATTTTATGAAGACATTTCTATTTTATATCAAAAAAGAACACTTTTCAAGTGTTCTTTCTTATTTTATTTTAATATTATTCACCATATAAAAATTCACCTGTTCTTTGATTATAGTAATGTTTTTTCTCTAATTTGTTATATAAACATATGTATTATTTTCGTCTAATATTGGCATAAAATCTTTTACTATTCCCAACCTTCTATTTCTTCAAATTCTATTTTATAATTTCCAATTTTACTAGTAAAACTATCATCTTCATTAACTGTTCCAAAATCTTTTTCTTTTATAAGTTCTTTTAAATCGTTCTTTGAAGGTGTTTTTCCTGTCTTTGTTTTTTCAGTATATAAATCCGCTTCTATTTTTTCAATTATGCTTTCTCTTTCTGCACTTTGTTTAGTTTCATTACTTTGTTTTATAACTCCATTATCACTAGTAATTGCACCTATTCCTATTGATGCCAATATTAATAACACCACAATAGTTACTACTAATGCAATTAAAGTTACACCTCTTTCTTTCCTTTTCATAAATTCCTCCTTTGTTTTTTACTTCTTTATTATATACAAAAAAGAATACTCTTACAAGTATTCTTTTTAATTTATATATTTTTTTATTAACAAAAAATCTTATCCTAATTCTGCAAAATATTTTATTGTTCTTACCATTTGGCTTGTGTAAGAATTTTCATTATCATACCATGAAACAACTTGAACTTGGTATAATCCTTCTTCTATTTTTGTTACCATTGTTTGTGTGCTATCAAATAAAGAACCATATCTCATTCCTATTACGTCTGAAGAAACTAATTCTTCATCTGTATATCCAAATGATTCACTTGATTGTGCTTTCATTGCTTTGTTTATAGCTTCTTCAGTGATATCATTTCCTTTTACAACAGCTACTAATATAGTTGTTGATCCTGTTGGAACTGGAACTCTTTGTGCAGAACCTATTAATTTTCCATTTAATTCTGGTATTACTAATCCTATTGCTTTTGCTGCACCTGTTGAATTTGGTACAATATTTACAGCTGCTGCTCTTGCTCTTCTTAAGTTTCCTTTTCTATGTGGTCCATCTAAAAGCATTTGATCTCCTGTATAAGCATGAACTGTTGTCATTATTCCTGATTGAATAGGAGCATAATCATTTAATGCTTTTGCCATTGGAGCTAAGCAGTTTGTTGTACAAGATGCTGCTGATATAATTTTATCTTCTGGGCTTAATACTTTTTCATTTACTCCATAAACAATTGTTGGTAAGTCATTTCCAGCTGGTGCTGATATAACAACTTTTTTTGCTCCTGCATCTATATGAGCTTGAGCTTTATCTTTAGATGTATAGAATCCTGTACATTCTAATACTACATCTACACCTATTTCTCCCCATGGTAAATTTGCTGCATCTTTTTCTGCATATATTTTTATAGTTTTTCCATCTACAGTTATAGAATCTTCTCCTGCAACAACTGTATCAGCTTTTTCATATCTTCCTTGAGCTGAATCATATTTTAATAAATGAGCTAACATTTTAGGACTTGTTAAATCGTTTATTGCAACAACCTCATATCCTTCTGCTCCAAACATTTGTCTAAATGCTAGACGTCCTATACGTCCAAAACCATTAATGGCTACTTTTACTGACATATTTTTTCCTCCTTTTGATTTAAAGCACTCTCTAATTTGCTTTTTTATATTATTGCCAATATTTCTATGGCAATTCAATTCTATACCAAAAAAAAGTACTTTTCAAGTATTATTTCAAATTATTTTTATATAATTTTTCTAATACTATAATAAACATTGCATGTGACCAACCTAATCCAATAACCCAATTAGGTTTTAAAGTTGAATTATCAACTTGCTCTCCTAGCAAATAATGCTTTCCCGCCGTTTTAACTACAAAATCAAATGTTTCTTTTGCTTTTTTCTTTTCTCCTGTTTCTAAATAATATAATGTCATCCAAAGATTTGCAATTGGCCATGGATTTCCATTCATATAATTATCTTGTTCAAATCTTTGATATCCACCTGTATATGTTCTTAATGACATATTTATTCTTTCTACTGTATTTCTAATTTTCTTTTCTTTTGGTTTAAACATATTAAATGGAGTAATAGCTCCTAATATACTTATATCCATTTTTCTATCTTCTGTATTTCTTACATAAGACTTCTTTTCTTCATCATATAAATTTTCATTAATATATTTTTTTAATTGTGTTTGTAAATTTTCAATTGTTCTTTTATTCTTTTGTATTTTTTCTTCTTTTAATCTATTATTTTCAAACTCAGATACATTTTTTCCAAGTGCTTTATATATATTTAATATACTATCAAATGCTGAATAGATACTTGCTAATGAATATAAATGAATTCCTTCATTCATTTCCCATAAATCATAGCTAATATGATATTTGTGTCCTTGTCTATTTACACTATTTTCTATCTCTTCCTGCACTTTATCTTTATCTCTTTCTTCTGTTCCTTCGATGTTTAACCAGTCTTTTAAATATTTCTTTAAAAAATCTATTGCCTTTTCACACATTTTTAGATTATCTTTTAAAAATTTCTCAGATTTTGTGTATTTATAATGTTCATAAACTCCATATACTACACTAGCCGTTTCATCTATTTGATATCCCCAACAAGGAGCTAATTTTCCATCTGTGTAAAATCTTTGTTCCCACATTCCATTTTTGCTTTGTGTTTTTTTGCAAAATACCTTATAGAATTTTTCTGTTTCTTTTCCCATATTTAAAATGTCCATTGCTTTTGTTATAAATACAGCATCTCTTGGCCAACAGTATGCATATCTTCCACATTTTGTGAAATTCTCATCAATTTCAGGTGATGCAATTATTCCACCTGTTTCTGGATTAGTTAAAAGTGGAAATAATAATATACTTCTTTTGTATATTTCAAAGATTCTTTCTTCATAACTATTTTTAGCTTCTTTTAATCCTAATGAATTATGTGCTTTAACATATTTTCTCCAATATGATTTTGTACTTGTATATTCTTTATCTAAATCTATTTTTGTTACTCTATCAATTTCATCTTCCATGTCTGATAAATTTCTATTTTCATCAATTAATATACAAATTTCTAAAATTTTCTTTTCTTGTGGTTTTATAATTCCTAAATCATAACTAATACTAGAATCTTTTGACATTCCAATATAATCTTTGTCTTGTATTTCTCCTCTTTTTATTGTTTCTTTGCTACCATTGATTTGATGTGAGCAAAGCTTATGTTCTTTTGCAAATGTTGATACTGAAAAATCATGTGCATATTGCATCATTCCTCCATCAACTATTTTGCATCCTACTTGATTATTTTGATCTGATAATAATTCAGAATGTATATAAAATTTTGTGTCTAAGTCTATTTTTCCATCATTTAAAAAAATATATTTCTTTACTAATACATTTTCTTTTATCATTATAAAATCTGTTTGTACTATTTTTAAGTTGAAATACGTGTTCGTTATTTCTGTATTTAATACATTTGTGTCTGTATCATAATATTGCTTATATACATTATTTATATCATTTTGTAAATATATTAAATCTGAGTTATTAATTTTCACTCCTGTATGAAAAAAGTTTATATATTGTTTATTATCTTTACTTGGAAAATATAGTCTTTGCAACTCTCCTTTACTTGTAAAAGTTGCTATCATGTTTTTATTTCCTATTATTGCTTCATTTAAATATTTGTTTTCCATTTTTTCTTTTACCATTACCCTTCAATAACATTTAAAATTTGTTTTTCTAAATCTTTAATTTTCTCATTAATTCTAAAAATGTCTTCATCTCTTAAATTTTCATTATTAACATCCTGTCTTACATATTGATCCATATCATTCATTTCTGATTTCAATTTTTCTAGTCTCTCTATAATTTCGGATTTTATTGTTTTTGAAACTTTTCTTTCTATTTTATGTGTCATTTCAATTTGTTCTTTAACATCATATGTCTCACCAAATTCTGGAATTGTAACTGGTATTCCTGTTTCACTTTCAACTTTTTCCTTAAATATTTCTTGTGATTCTGCTTCTCCATGTACCAAAAAGATATGTTTTGGTTTGCTAATAAATGAATAAATGAAATTCATTAATCCTTCTTGATCTGCATGTCCTGAATACCCTTCAATATATTCTACTCTAGCATTTACAGCAATTTCTTCTCCAAATATTTTTACTTTTTTTGCTCCATTAACAATGTTATATCCTAATGTACCTGGTGCTTGATATCCAACAAAAAGAATTGTTGATTTTGGATTCCATAAATTGTGTTTTAGATGATGTTTTATTCTTCCTACTTCACACATTCCGCTTGCAGATATTATAATACTTGGGTGTAAATCTTCGTTTAATGCTTTAGATTCATCTGCTGTTCTTGTGAATTTTAACCCTGGAAATTCTAATGGATTATCACCCTTCATGATTTCTGCTTTTACTTCTGGTTCAAATAAATTCATATTTTCTTTAAATACTTCTGTTGCAGATATTGCTAAAGGACTATCTACATATACATCTGACCTCATTAAAGTTCTATATTTTCTTTTAAATTCTTCGTCTTTTATAATATCTTTTAATTTATTAAGTTCATATAAAATTTCTTGTGTTCTTCCTACTGCAAAAGATGGTATTACAACTGTTCCTCCATTGTCCAATGTTTCTGAAACTATATTTAAAAACATTTCTGCTTTTTCGTCATTTCTTAAGTGTAATCTACTTCCATATGTTGATTCCATTACTAAATAATCTGTATCTTCAATCATTGTTGGAGAATCTAATAGTGGAATATCATTATTTCCTAAGTCCCCTGTAAATACTGTTTTTGTTTCTTTTCCATCTTCTTTTACCCATAATTCTATTATACTAGAACCTAACATATGTCCAGCATCATTAAATCTAACATGAATTTCTGGTGTTATTTCAATAATTTCATCATATTGTATTGGTTCAAATATTTCTAAACATCTTGCTGCTTCTTCTGCTGTATATAGTGGTGGTACTTCTTTTTCTCCTTTTCTTTTTCTTTTTTTATTTTTCCATTCATTTTCCATTTCTTGAATATGTCCGCTGTCTGGTAACATTAAAGTACATAAATCACATGTTGCTTTATGTGCATATATTTTATTTCTAAATCCTTCATTATATAATTTTGGAATTCTTCCTGAGTGGTCAATATGTGCATGTGTTAATAGCATAAAATCAATTTGATTTGGATCAAATTCAAATTCTTCTGCATTCTGCATTTCTAATTCTGCATTTCCTTGCCACATTCCACAATCCACTAAAAATCTCTTTCCTGCCGCTTCAACTAAAAAGTTTGAACCTGTAACAGTTTTTGTTGCTCCTAAAAAAGTTATTTTCATACTTTACTTTCATCCTTTCCATTTTAATAAATTACATATATATTTTAATTTGTTTTTATTTATTATTAGCAAAAAATTTTCACCTTTTTATTTAATCTAACTTCTAAATCTCTTTTACTAATATTTTGACTATTTTTTAATTCATATTTTTCCTCTAAACTATTTTCGTCAAATATTTGTACAAAAAATTTATCTTTTTCTTTCAAAACTTTAACAGAAATTTCTTCTAAATTAATACTTCTTACTCTGAATAGATTTTTTAATAATTCATAATTTATATCTTCATTTTTCGAAAATTTTTCAATTGCTTTTAATTTATGTGCTTTTAATAATAATTTTTTTGTTGTTCTTTTTAATTGTTCTGATAATTCTTCTGTTTCATATATCGTTTTTTCATGATTATATGGTAACATCGAATAATACCTGAATTGATATATTATCTTTATAATTTCTTGCTTACTTCCGTGCTTTTTCTATTTTATTTTCTACACATTGCAAAAATATTTTTTGTAATTTTAATTTTAGTTTTTCAATATCACTTTGAATATTTTTGCTTTCTAATATTTTTAAAACCTTTTCTTTTTTTTCTAATTCTTGTTTATGCTTAACAAATTTTTGAGGATTTAATAATTCATTTAGTTTTTCTAATTCTTCTATCTTCTCTTCTCTTTCTTCTGTCATTATTTTCGATAAAATTCTTATACTAAAGATTTTCTCTTTTAATGGCAATTTTTCATTTCTATTATTATATTCTTCTTGTATCATATTTTTATCATTTATTGTTTCGTCTATTTTCTTTATTTCATTTGTTAACCTTTTCTTTTCTAATGTTATGCTCTCTACAAATTTTTTATTGTCTTCTAATTCACCTATTTTTTTCTCTATTTCACTTTTTATCGCTAAAAATTCTTTCTTACTTTTTGCATCAAATTTTACTTCTAGCAAAATAGATATTTTTTCTAAATTTTCAATTATATCTTTTGCAACTTTTTTTGAATAAATTTCTTCCATTTTTTCTCTAAATAGTTCCATATAATCCATAACAAATTCCTTGTTATAAATCCAATTGTTTAAAAATTTATTTCCAACTAAAATAATTAAATTTTGGTAAATTAAGTTATGTTCTATACTTTCTATTTCTCTTGGAATTGTTGTCCATGAATATCCATTAAAATCTCTTAATGGTTCTACCGTATTAATGTTATTTCCTGTATTAATTAAATTTGATAATGTTTTATTAACCAGAAAATAATTATTTTTTACTATTTCTTCTTGCTTACTTATTTTTGATATGCAATATAATAATTTTCTTTCTACATTGTAGCATATAATTCTTTTCTTATTTTTTTCTACTAAAAATGTCTTATTTCCTATTATTTTGCTTTCTTCTGAATATGGCTTTACTAGTTTTATTTCTTCACATTCATTTTTTATTATGTCTATAATTTTTTCAATATACTCATCTTTTGTTTCTGTATCTTGTTTTACTTTTTTGTAATCTTTGTATGCTGTTTCTATTTTGTATAATATATTAAGGAGAATACTTTTTACATCTTCATTAAAGTATTTTTTTTCTAATATTGCTTCTAATTCATTGTTATAATCTTTTTTTACTATCTTTTCTAAAAAATTGTCATTTTTCTTTTGCAAATTTTTTCTCCTTTCTATCCTAGTTTATATTAATTTTTATTTTCTTCTGATGTTCCCATTTTTAGTTCTTCCCATCTTTCTTTTGTCATAAGAACTTCTCTTGGTTTACTTCCTTGGTATCCAGAAATAACCCCTCTTTCTTCCATTTGGTCTATAATTCTTCCTGCTCTTGCATAACCAACTTTAAATCTTCTTTGTATAAAAGATGTTGATGCTTGTCCTGTTTCAACTACAGTTTGAATTGCATCCATTAAAAATGGATCTGTGTCGTCATCTTCTGCTTGTTCTTGTGCTATTTCTTTATCTGTTTTATTTCCATTTTCAATACTTTCTAAGATATCTTCACTGTATGTTGCTGTACCATTTGATTTGATAAAGTCTACAATTTTTTCCACCTCATCATCTGATACAAAGGCACCTTGAACTCTTGATGGCTTTGGTGCTCCTGCAGGGAAAAATAACATGTCTCCTTTTCCAAGCAATTTTTCTGCTCCCACACTATCTAATATCGTTCTTGAGTCTACTTGTGAAGATACTGCAAATGCTATTCTTGATGGTACATTTGCTTTAATTAATCCTGTTATTACATCAACAGATGGTCTTTGTGTTGCAATTACCAAATGCATTCCCGCTGCTCTTGCTTTTTGTGCTAAACGGCAAATTGCATCTTCTACATCGTTCTTTGCTACCATCATTAAATCTGCAAGCTCATCAATTATTATTACTATTTGTGGTAATTTTCCAGCTTCATTTTCTTTTTCGATTGCTTTATTATATCCTTTTAAATCTCTAACACCTTTGCTTGCAAATTTATTGTATCTGTCATCCATTTCTTGTACTGCCCATGCTAATGCTCCTGCTGCTTTTCTAGGATCTGTTACAACTGGTATTAATAAATGTGGTATTCCATTATATACTGACAATTCAACTACTTTTGGATCAACCATAACAAATTTCACTTCACTTGGTTTAGCGTTATAAATTATGCTTGTTATTATTGTGTTTATACATACACTCTTTCCTGAACCTGTAGAACCTGCAATTAATACATGTGGCATTTTAGCAATATCTGCTAATTGTACATTTCCTGCTACATCTTTTCCTAGTCCTACTGTTAATTTTGATTTATTTCCTTTAAATTCATCACTATCTAATATTTCTCTAAAATGTACTACTTCTTTTTCCTTATTTGGTACCTCTATTCCCACTGCTTGTTTTCCTGGGATTGGTGCTTCAATTCTTATTGTTTCTGCTGCTAAATTTAACGCTATGTCATCTGCTAAATTAGCTATTTTGCTAACTCTTACTCCTTCTGCTGGTTTTAATTCATATCTTGTAATCGCTGGTCCTACTGATACATTCTCAACCTTTGCTGATACTCCAAAACTATATAATGTTTTTTGTAGTCTTGTTGCAGTATCTGTTAACGCTTTAGCTCCTCCTTTTAAAGTTTTTTTACTTGGTTTACTTAGAAGTTCTACTGGTGGATATTCATAATGTTCATCTTCTACTATTTGAGCATGTTCTAATTGTAATACTGCTTTTTTCTTTTCTTCTTTTTGTTCTTCTACATCTTTAAAAAGATTTGCATCTATAACATCTGGTTCTAATTGTTGACTAATTTGTTTTTGTTTCTTACTTTGTTTTGTCAAAGGTTCTAAATTTTCACCAGTATGATCATACTTCTTTAATCCCTTTTTTTCATCTGTTCCATCAACAATTCTTCCTCCGAAATTTATTTTTATTTGATTGTCCATAGGTGCTTTTTCGTCTATTTTTTCAAGTTGTGATTTTATTTTTCTTTCTTCTCTTAGTCTCTTTCTTCGTTGTCCCGGAGTCTCTTCTTGTTCTTCTTTTTTGCTCTCTTTTGCTAGTTGCTCTCTTCTTTCAAATCTTTCTTCTTTTTTCTCTTCTATTCTATCAAGCATTAGATTAATTATATCTGATAAATTGATTCCAAATGTAAATACTAATAATATAACTGCTGTTCCTATACAAAATATAACTGCTCCTACATCTCCTAAAAGTTTAGCGAGTGGTACAGCAGCAACAGCTCCTACAGCTCCTCCTCCTTTGCCCTGAGAACCAAAATAATAAGCATCTTTTACTAATTCTGATAGTTCTTTTGAAGATTGTAATTCTCCTGATGAAATTTGAAATACACTAAACACAATTGAAAGGCTAATAATAGCAATTCCATATTGTATTAATTTTGGTGCTATTCCTTCTCTTCCCTCTGAGGCTAGTTTTATAGCAACAGCAAAAGTTCCTATCGGAAGTACATATTGCATAATTCCCAATACTCCTCCGAATATTTCATTTAATTTGGCACCTATTACTCCTGATTTAGTATAAATTAAAACAGCTAAAAGTATACTAAGTACAATTAGTGTTATTACTGCTATGTCTAAGTTTGAAGTTGCTTTCTTTTTCTTTTTATATCTTCTCTTTTTTTTGGCCATTTTTATCATCCTTCCAAAGTATAACTATTTGTTTGAATCGTTGTTTTCTTTTCTTCTTTATTTTATTAATAAAAGCCAGATTCAAAAGTCTTAGTTTTTTGACTTCTGGCATCTGACTTTTGTTTTTTCTATTTCAATTCTTTTCTACTATTTTGAATTGTTTTAATTGTATCTTCTAATGATATTTGCATTAAATTTAATGCTTCTGTCATGTTAGTTCCTAATTTGTTTAATGTTTCATTTAAAACATCTTCTGTATTAGCTAATAAGCTATCTGCATATTCTTTTGTTCCTTTAGATATTTCTCTTGACATTTCATTTGCTGTTTCAATAATTTCTGTTTTTTGGTCATATGCTTTTCTTGTAATTTCATGTTCATCTATCATAGCTATAATTCTATTTTCTGCTTCTTTTACAATTCCATCTGCTTCTTTTTGGGCTTCAACCAATATTCGTTGTCTCTCCTCTTTTACCCATTTAGCTTGTTTTAATTCATCAGGAAGTTTTATTCTTATTTCTTTTATTAAATCTAACATTTCTTCTTTATCGACTAATCCCTTTGAAGAAAATGGCAGACTTCTGCTATTTTCTAATAAATCCTCTAATGTTTCTAATAATGTAAATATTTCCATGGTTTTACCCCTTTCTAATTTATCTTACTTTTCTCTCAAAAATATAAGATATGCTCGACCATATTTTCTTTGGTCAACTATGTTCACTTTTAAACCTTTAATTTGTTCTATAATTCTCTTTTCATCATCTGTTTCTATAATTATATATGAATCTTTTTTTAGCATTTTATTATCTATTAGTATTTTTAATGATTCATAAGCATAATCTGTTTTATATGGCGGATCAATATATACAATGTCAATTAAATCTTTTATTTGGTTGTTTAATAATATTTCAAATGGTAATTGATAATATTCTATTTTCTCTTCTAAGTGAGTTTTTTTTATGTTCTTCTCAATTATTTTTATAGCATCTTTTGATTTATCACACAAAATAGCCTTTTTAGCACCTCTACTGACAGCTTCTAAACCTATGGCTCCACTTCCAGAAAATAAGTCTAAGAATATGCTATTTGGTATTTCTGTTTGAATTATATTAAATAACGATTCTTTTACTCTATCTAATGTTGGTCTTGTGTTTTCTCCTTCTAATGTATATAATTTTGTTCCTCTAGCTTTTCCACCTATTATTCTCATATTTCACCCTTCTTGTGAGTTTTCATATCTTTCGATGATAGTAATATTTTATTCTTTTTTCCTCTAATGGTCAATAGTATTAATAGAAATGTAACATATATTTAACAGTTCTGTAATATTGTTGTCTTTTTGTAATATTTTTCTTTACTTTTATTTATTTATAGACACAAAAAGACTATCTATACAGATAGTCCTCTTTAGTAATTTTAAATTTTATGCATCTTCTTTATTGATATCTTTTATTAATTCTAATTGAGATATTAACAATGACTCCATCTTAGCTTTATATATATCAAATTGTTTTTTTACGTCTTCTAATTCTTTTTTCTTTACAATAATTTCATTATCTAATTCATTTGCTTGCTTTTGAGCTGTTCCTTTTGCTTGGTTTACTATTTGATCTGCTTGTTGTTTTGCTATGTTTTTTACATCATCTGCAGTTTTCTGCGCCATGACTAAAGTGTTTTGTAAAGTTGATTCTATGTTTTTGTAATGTTCTAAACTTTTAGTTAATTCTGCAACCTTAGCTTTTAATTCTGTCGCTTCTTTATAGTTTTTTGTATAATCAACTGTTAAATCATCTAAAAAATCATCTACTTCTTCAACACTATATCCATTCATCATTTGCTTTGAAAACTTTTTATTTTCTATATCGAGTGGTGTTATCATTTTTCTTCCCCCTTGTTGATATTCAATTAGTTTACTCCATTATTTTTTAGCCATGAAACAGAAAGTTTGCTTTTCATTTCTTCCCTTGCCATTTCATTTGTGATTTCATAGTTAGATGGTGCTACTAAAAAGATAGAATTTGATACTTTTTGAATATATCCATCTAATGCATACACTCCTCCACTAATAAAATCAACAATTCTTCTTGCTACATCTTTATTAACATATTCTAAATTAACAATAACAGATTTCTTTTCTTTTAGAAACGCACAAATTTCATCTGATTGTTCAAAAGTAGTTGGTTGTGATATTACCATTTTAATAGCATTTGTTTGTGTTTGTGGCATATTTACAACTTTATTATTGTTTTTTCTTCCGAATAATTTTTTATCTTCTACTTCTTCCTCTTCATCATCATAATCATATACATTTTCTTCTTCATAACCTTCTGGTTCTGCTGAATCCATTCCAAACAAATCCCATACTTTGTTCATTAATGCTCCTGACATAAAAAAACCTCCTAAATTACTTCCTTTGTTTTATGTACTAAGTATCTACTTTTTTTGTCATATTGTCAATGTTTTTTAAGAATGTTATTAAATTTTAATATTTTTGTAATATTTTTGTAATATTTCTATTGGTTTTATTAGCTAAAAAATATTAATTTAATTCTTTTGTTTTATCTAAATTAGGATTAATTAATATTTCGTCATATAAAGATATTTTTCTATATGAATTAATTTCTTTTTCTGTAAAGCCTAATTCTTTTAATTCTTCAGTTTTATAAGCTTCAACTATAGAATATTTTTCTCCTTGTTTTTTTACCTTTACTAATATTTTGCTTAAATAACCAGCTCTATTTCTTATTACATAATTTAAATCATTTTCTTGTACAATTGCTTGGTTTGGAATTTTCAATCCTGAAGCATCCCACCAAATTAAATTGAATGTTATTTTTCTATAATTAATTAATTCTTCTACTTGTTTATTTAATTTTAATATAATAAGAATATCTTCATCTTCTTTTACAATATTAGAAATTTCTGCCGATACTTCAACGTTATTTGATAATCTTACTTTTATTTCATCTCCTACTTTTGCTTGTTTTGCTTCTTCAGAAGAAGTTATAGTTGCTATATAGCAAACAAAATTATTAATTACCTTTCCACATTCTTCATTTGTCGCTACTATTTTTCCTGTTTTCAAATTCAAACTTTCAAGATATTCTTTACTTAATGCACTAAAATTGTCTGGTGTCAATGTTTCTTCTAATCCATCTACTCTATATGATACAATTCCACTCATAGGAGCCTTTACATATTCAGCACCTGAATTTAATTGATTTTCATAATTTTTTCTTTCTTCTATTAATTGTCTTAAATAAGAACCTTTTGGACTTGATTCTCCTGCCATCTTAGCTTTTTTAGTTATAAGATTATCTATTTCTTTTTTATATTCAGTTAATTTTGTTACATCTGTAATTTTACTAATATCTTCTAGTTTTTCATCTATTTGATTTTCTAAAAGTTTTATATCTGCTGTTAATAAACTCTTGTCGTTTAGCATCACTTCTTGAATTTTTGCATCCAGCTCAGATATCTTTTGTTTTAACGATTCTTCATTTGCACTATAATATCTAAATATATTTTCATTATTTGAAGCTCTTTCTCCTTCTGCTATGATTTGCTCCATCCCATTTTTGTAATTTTCACCTTTTACAACTTTTTCATCTCTAATCACATAACCAATATCTGTTTCTTCTTGATATAATTTTCCCTCTTCTACTGTAACTATATTGGTTGGTTCTTTAATTAATAAATAAATAGTATAAAGCAAATAAATTACAATTGCCAAACCAACAATATATAAAATTATTTTCTTTTTATTTATTTTTTTATCGTTTATTTTTTCAGTCTCTTTTTCTTTTATCGTTTTATCTTGTTTTTTCAAATCTATCCCTCCAAAATAATTTTTATATTATTTTGTATTTTATCTTGTGCATCTAGCCATATAGTTTGTTTATTTTTTCTAAACCATGTCAATTGTCTTTTCGCATATCTACGTGTTTCTTGTTTTATTTTTTCTATCATATCATCTTTACTTATTTTTCCTTCAAGATATTCGACTACTTCTTTATATCCTAATCCTTGCATCGCAGTTGGAAAACTTTGATACTTTTGATAAATTTCTTTTACTTCGTCAATTAATCCTTGTTCAATCATTATATCGACTCTTTTATTAATTCTTTCATATAGCTCTTGCCTGTCCCATTTTAATGCATAAATTTTATATTCATACTCTACTTCATTTTTTCTTGATTCTTTTTCTTGTTCTGTTTTGTTTTTTCCTGTAGCATGATAAATTTCTAGTATTCTTAATATTCTTTTTTTGTCGTTTTCACTTATTTTTTTTATTGCTTCTGGATCAATTTCTTTTGCTTTTTCATATAATACTTTTAATCCCTGTTCTTCAGCTATATTTTCTAATTCTTTTCTATATTTTTCATCAAACTCTATATTAGGATATTCTATTTCATAAATTAAGCTATCAATATATAATCCTGTACCACCAACTACTATAGGGACTTTTCCTTTTTTTAATATTTCTTTTATAGCTTTTTTAGCATCTTGTTTATAGTCTGCTACACTATATCTTTCATCAGGTGAGACAAAATCAATTAAGTAATGTTTAATGCCTTTCTGTTCTTCTTCAGTAGGTTTTGCTGTTCCAATATTCATATCTTTATAAATTTGCATAGAATCGCAAGAAACAATTTCTCCATTAATTTGTTTTGCCAATTCAATTGATAATGCTGTTTTTCCAGATGCAGTTGGTCCACATATAACTATTACTTTATCTTTTTGCATTCTTTCCTCCCTATTTGTTTAAAATCATTTCTGTATTTTTTACTGTTGTTACTTTTTAGCTATATTTAATATTCCTTGTTGAATATCTTTCATATATCCACATTCTAAAAATATTCCTAATATTATTAGTATTATAATAAACACTAGTTTTTTCTTAAGTTCTTGTGCTTCTATTGTTCCCTCATATATTTTATTGTACATTTTAGCTATGTATGGCAATATGGCAATTGAGTTTATACCTGTAAAAATAATTACTAGAATATTTTTTACATATTTTTCTGCAGAAATATCTGGATACTGTATTTGATTTTTAGAAATATTAAATAACAATAAAGTTATTAAATATACTAACAATATTCCAATTCCTGTTATTAATATTTTCTTTTTTCTTTCAATATCTCCTAAAGAGCTCCATGTCCATCCAATTATTACTGCATATAATACTGTTACTATTATTATAATTAATAAATTCATTTTTTTCCAACTACTTTCTTGCAAATTTTCTTTCTATATCATATTTTGTCATTTTTATAACTGTTGGTCTGCCATGTGGACATGTAAATGGATTTGGTAATTTCAATAATTGTTCCATTAATTTTTCTACTTCTTCTCTCGTAAGAGCCATATTTGCTTTAACTGCTGCTTTGCAAGCAACTGTTGCTATGAATTTTTCTTCTTTTTCTTGTTTAGCTGTTCTTGCTACAGTATTTATTTCATCTAAAGTTTCTAAAAATAACTCTTTTGTATCTAAATCAATGCATACTGTTGGCACTCCTGTTAATTTAATAGTATTTTCGCCAAATTCTTCAAAATAAAATCCTGCTTGTTCAAACATTTCCTTGTTTTCTTTAGCAACATCCATTTCTTTATGTGTTAAGGTTACAACATCTGGTAATAATAGCATTTGAGAATCTTTAGCTATGTCACTATAATAATTTTCTTTTACCTTTTCGTACATAATTCTTTCATGTGCAGCATGCTGATCTAATATATACATTTCATTTTCAATCTCTAATATAATATATGTTTTAAATACAATCCCGATAAATTTATATATTGGTTTTTTAAATTCTTCTTCTGTTTCAAACATTGAAACATTATCTTTTATTATATCTACAGCTTTTTGTTCTTCTTTTTTATCATCTTGATTTTCTATTATTGGTGCTGTTCCAAACATTTTTGTATACATTTCATTAAAATCTTGTGAAACAGCTTGTGTATTTTCATCTAAATTTTCTATCTTTTGTTTAACAGGTTCGAATTTTTCTTCTTTTATGTTCTCCCCTTGTTTAAAATCTTGCTGTTTGTTTTCTAATTTATATTCTTCTTGAACATCTTGTACTTTATTTGCAGTAACTTTGTCTGTTTTTAATTCATTTTGCATTTTATCTTTTAAATTTTTTAATTGTTCTAAAACATCTGAAGTATCAACTGGATCTCCTGTAGTTATTTTCTCTTTGCTTTCTAATTTTTCTAAAGTTGGTTGTTGTATAGTTTGTTCATTTTCTAGTTTTTTGTTATTATATACATCTTCCAATATATTGGTTTTTATTTTGCTTTCTTCATCTGTATATTTTTCAATTTGCTTTTCATTTTGTTTTCTAAAAGCAAATAGTCCTCCACTTTGATTTTCTTTTTTTGCTTCTCTTAAATTTTTTAATCTTTCTTCAAAACTAGCAGTTCTTCTATCTACAATACTATCTTTTTCTGTTTTCTCTGTTTTTGCCACTAATTCACTTTTTAGTAAAGTATCTTTAATCGCATGATATATCGCTTGAAAAACTGTATTTTCTTCTTGAAATCTAACTTCTAACTTAGCTGGATGAACATTTACATCCACTTTTGCTGGACTCATTTCTAAATTTAATACAACAAATCCAAATTTTCCAATTGGTATTAATCCTTTATATGCTTGCTCTGTTGCTGCTGTTAACGTTTTATCTTTAATATATCTCTTATTCACAAAAAATAATTGGTTTGAACGGTTTGATCTTGCAATTTCAGGCTTTCCGATTACCCCAGTTATTTTTATATCTTCATATTGATAAGACACTTCCATTATTCCATTTGAAATATCTTTTCCATATATGCTATATATTACACTTTTCAAATCTCCATTTCCATTAGTTTGTATTACTGTTTTTCCCGTATTTATTAACTTAATTGCAATATTAGGATTTACTAAAGCTATTCTTGTAATAACATCTTCAATATATCCTGATTCTGTATAATCTTTTTTTAAAAATTTATATCTAACTGGTGTATTAAAAAATAAATTTCTTACTATAATGGTTGTTCCTGTTCTACACCCTGCTTCTTCTTTTTCTAAAACATTTCCCGCTTCAACAACGATTTTGTATCCAATGTCTTGTTCTTTTGTTTTAGATGTTAATTCTACATTCGCAATAGCTGCAATACTTGCTAATGCTTCTCCTCTAAACCCCATAGATGTTACTGTATCCAAATCATCTGCTGATCTAATTTTGCTTGTAGCATGCCTTTCAAATGCTATTTCTAAGTCATCTTGGGCTATTCCTTTTCCATCATCTGTTATTTTTATATATGATATTCCTCCATTTTTTATTTCTACTGTTATATTAGTTGCTCCTGCATCAATTGAATTTTCTATCATTTCTTTTATTACTGATGCTGGTCTTTCAATTACTTCCCCTGCTGCTATTTTGTTTATTGTTAAATCATCTAATAAAACTATATTTCCCATTTTTTCCTCCTTGCTTTTTCATCTTCTTACTTTGGCTCTTATTATATCATTACTTCATAAAATTTGTATAGTTTTTTAGTAAAAAAATTATTTTCTAAAAGTTTATAACCTCACAATTTATCCTTTATGTAAAAAATATTGTAATTATATTCTTATTTTAATATAATATATTTAAAATACTTTCCATATTTATGAGAAATTCGAACTATCATTATTAAGACTTTTAAATGCTGATTCATCTAATTATGATTCTGAACTATTTACAGTTTATTTGATAAATAAAATGAAAAAATCATATACATATTATAAAATTACGAGATAACGAAAAATTCCATGGGCACATATATTTGGAAATCATGACCATGATATTAAAATTAATGATATTACCAAAACAAAAATATATGAGAATTTTAAATATTGCATTTCAAAGCATACTGAAAATATTTATGGAACTACTAATTTTGTATTACCTATTAAAAATTCAAAAAGTGACAATATCGCTTTTAATATTTTGGGATTGGATTCAAATAATGAAATAAGACATTCTAATATAGATATAGACAAAAATATAAAATTAATGAATATGCCTTCAATGTCAGATAAATGGGACATTGTGCATTTTGAACAATTAATGTGGTATTGGAATAGTTCAAAAGAATTAGAAGATTATTGTGGAAATATAATAAATGGAATTTTATTTATGCATATACCACCATGGGAATTTCAATATATTGTAGATAATCCAATAGTAACCAAGTGTACAGGAAGTACAAAGGAAATTATGAAAATAGGGATGCTTAATTCCGGACTCTTTTCTACTATACTTCAAAGAAAAGACATCATTTGTATTGCATGTGGTCATAGTCATAATGATTGTTTTGAAGGAACTTTTTGCAATGTCAAAATGTGTTTAGATGCCTGTGCTGGCTATAGTCCTTATGGAACAGATGATTTAAGAGGTGGTAGAATTTTTGAAATCAACGAAAATGATACTAATGATATAAAAACATATATGGTACATTATAAAGATTTAAAATAATATTAGAAAGACCTTGAGTATTATAGTTACAAGGTCTTTCTTTTTTATAAATATTTTTATAATTTTAAAATATCACCATCTTGTAATATTATTAAATTATCTATGTCTAATTTTATTGCTTCTTCTCTTGTTTTATCGTGCATATGTATAGGAATAATTTTTAAATTCGGATATTCTTTTAAAAGTTCTAATATATTATTTATTCCCATATGAGATTCATCGCCTATTTCTAATGTCATATCAGAAATCAAATAATTTACCTTACTTGCTATATTTTTCAGACCTTCACAAAATGTCGAATCTCCTGTCAATCCTATACTTATATTTTTGTCTTTTATAATATATCCATTGGCATATTTGATTGTTAAATGTTCATGTTCTATTGGTTCATTAAATATTTGTAAATCATCACATATTTTTTCTATATTATTCACTTCTTCTGCATCTATAAATTCCTTTTTAGCATTTTTTGCAGAATTAAAATATGATAAATCTATTAAATTTTCTATTGTATTTTGTGTTATTTTATCTGTTATAATTTTTGTTGATAATCTTTTACTTTCTTTTTGATAATCTTCCTTATACCATAAAAGAAAAGGCATATCAAAACAATGATCAGCATGTGTATGTGAAATTATTACGGTATCTATTTTTAATATATCTATATTTTGCCTTATCATTGCCTTTAAATTACCATTTGGAACATCAAATAATATATGGTCATTTATTAGTACGCTGGCACTATTAGTCATATCAGGAATAGTACCTGTTCCTATTAATTGTATTTTCATAATAAAAAATACTCCTTTTCGAAAAAACAGTATAATAAAATAGTATTTATTACAATATTTTTATTTATATTTCTAGTTTTTATTTTTTTCTTTTTCTTCTTTCTTTAATTTTAGTTTTTTCTCTAAACAGTTAGTAATTCCTAATAATGTACATACATATACAATAAGCACCATAGGTATTGTTAATCTTCCTACTGGAATTCTTGTTATTGCTATTAGACTAAACAATACAACTTGTCCTACAACAATAATTAATAGTGAATTAATCATTGTTTTTATACTTCCTAATTTTCTATATCTTATTGCTATATATACTAATATTAAAACAGTAGAAATTGCAAATGAAGTAACATATGGTTTTACTAAATCTCTTATTTTCATATTAGGAATATTTATAATTTCTGTACTATCCGCTTTTAATTCTGTTCCATATTTTTCATTTACTTTATCAATTATTGATTGTTTTTGTTCATCTGTAATGTCTTTTGCTGTAATACTTACAGAATCTTCAAATACTTCTACTTTTTGAATCATTATACTTTCATCTGGAATTACTTCTTTTACTATATTTTTTATATCTGATATTTCAAAATCTTTTTGTATATATAATTCAATCTTTTTTGTTTCTTGCATTTTCAATTCTAAATTAAAACCTATTGTAGAAATAACAGCTATTCCTGCTATAATAATTACTGCAAGAATTATAAAAATCATTTTCTGTTTTTTTGTTATATTTTTCATCTTCTAATTTCCTCCTATTTGTTATCTTGTATTTTTACTAAAGTACTAGTTATAATGTAATTGTAAATTGCAATAAGTACAATTCCCCAGAACATTATCATTCCAAAACTACTAATAGGATCCCATCCTGCAAAACAGAATACAATTGTAGCTATACAAATTGGTATTATTTTTACAAAGAATTCCTTATAAACTTCTTTTATTTTTTGATTCGTTGTTTCTTTATTTGAGTCTTTTTTATTTATTCTACATATCAATTTATTTATAAATACGTAATTAAGTATACATACTAATGCTATTGCTAGTATTCCTTGAATTGATACATTAACATTTGCGTAACGAATTAATATTAAGAAAATAGAAATTAATCCTATATAAGATACAGCTCCAATTGCTCCATATAACTTATATCTTATAATAAAGATAATACTTAATATTGCTACTATTCCTATTAAAATATAAACTACTATATCTAATTCTTGATTTGTTATATCTGATAATACATATTGATTTTCATCAACATCATATTTAATTGGCATTTTTCCTGAATTTAAAACTACTGCAATATTAGAAGCTTGTGATACATATCCTTGTAATGTTTTACTATCTGTTGTAGCTTTACCTATTGACAACTGTATTTTACCTGTTTTTAATGTTTCATCAAAACTTGTAGACATTATTTCTTCATCATCTATTTTCATTGTTATTTTCTTTTCTGTTGAACTAGTTGTTGTATCACTACTATCTGTATTATCAGTTGTATTATCACTTGTTGATGTTTTTACATATTTACTACTAATATCTTCTAATTTTTTAGCTCCCTCTTTTGTAAATTCTATATTTAAATAAACTGTTGTTCCAGAGCTTGAAGATGTTGTACTACTATTAGAAGATCCATACATAACATTTGCTAGTTTTATATCATTATTATCCATTAAAACTTCTTTAGTTTCACTATCTATAATTTCAAATTTTCCAACTGTTCCTATATTACTTACAATAGAATCTGTATTATCATTTTCTGCTATTTCTAGTAAAATATCTCCAGTAGATTCATCTATTTTTATGTTGTAATCTGTTATTTTTAAAGATTTTAATCTTTCTTCTATAATTCTCTTTGATTCTTTATAGTTTTCTTCTTTTTGGCTTTCTTGTGAATTATATGGTATTTCTTCCTTTGTATACCCTTTTTCTTTTATTTTATCATCTGTTAAGTCTTCAGAACTTTCAACTTCTTTTCCTTCGCTATCCTTTATTACTGTTTTATTTTCCTGATTAACTTTTAATCTGATATTTCTTGCACCTTTTAAATCCATTGCGTATGAATAGTTCTTAATTATATTTTCCATTCTATTTTGTTTTTGGATATATATTCCTCCAAAAGCTATCATTGTAATTAAGATAACTACTAATACAATTGTTAACATTTTTAATTTCTTCATGATTTTTCCTCCGTTATTTTATTTTTGTATTGACTTTATTATTTTGTCCATTTTTAGTCTTTTTAAATTTTATATTAAATCACAAAAAATATCAACTATTTTTAGAAATTATTTTGTATTATTTTTTCTTTATTTTTATTATTTGAAATATCTTGTATTATTCCTTCTGGTATTATTATTTTTACTTTTTCTTTTAATTGTATTCCGTTTAAGTTTTATTTCATATAAGATAAATTCTTCTCCTTCATATACCTTATTTAGCTCATATTCTTCATTTTCAATCTTCTTTTCTCCTATTCTAGCAACTATATTTTCTTTATTAAATTTATTTATTTTTATATTATTTTCAACTACCTTTATTTGAAAATTTACTTTATATTGTTCCTTTTCTGGTGTTTCTGTTATACTTATTAATTCTATTTCTGGAAAAATAGTATCTATATTTATTTCTGCTATTAAAATTGTTTGTTCTACTATGTATTTTGCATAATTTTCTTTACAAAATATTATAATAATTATACAAAAAAGAAATGCTATTTTTCTTTTCATTCTTTCACCTCTTCTTAGTTTTTTGTTCTGAATATACTTTTATTTCTACATTTTGTAATATATCTTCTGATATTTTTTTATTTAATAGTATTTCTATCTTGTAATTATCTTGTTGTTTATTTTCCTTTGTTAGTAAAAATTTCTCTGTTTTGTTATTATTAATATTTAATTCTTTTTCTTCTTTATATATTTTAAAATTAATATCATCATTTTTTTTAGATATAATTTCAATATAATATTCTAATTCTACCTGTGTTATTTGTTCATTTTCATCATAATTTTTTACAGCTAGATTATATACCTTATTTTCCTGATTGTTGTTTATAATAAGTTTTTGCTCTCCCTCTAACTTTATAATAGGAATCGCTACACCTGAATTTACATTTATTTTAGTTTTATTAAAATACTTTCCTAAGCTTATTGTTGATAGTATTATTGTTAATACAAATGCTACTACTATTATTTTTATTATTTCTTTTTTCAATTTAACTCTCCAATTATATTTAAGTGAGGAAAACCCTTTTTCCTCACTTTGTATAAAGGTTTATATATTCATTTTCATATTCTATAATTTTTTTATAAGCTAACTATTTTTTATATTTGTTCTCCACTTACGTTAATTACAAATTTATAATCTTGAATTGTTTGTGCATCTTTTGTGTCTAATATATCATTGTTAGTGATTTCTTCGATTGTTGAACCACTTTCATAATCCCATTTCCATTCTATTTTTAAATTTACTACTTTTTCAGTATTATTAGCATAAATAATTCCTGACAATTTTTCTTCTAATTCTTTAAATGAATTATATTCTTTTTCCTGATATATAAACTTAAGATTATGGGGCTTGTTTTTTTCTTCTTCACATTTTATATAATACTTAATTCCTACCTCTGTATTAGTAGCATCTATTAAAATATCAAAACTGCCGTCTTGTTCCAGGGGCTATTTTATGATCAAGAACAGCTTTATTGTCTATTGTAGATACTAAATCAATTAACTGATTTTCCTCCTTTTTTTCGTTTATTATAAAATTCCATGTAGCTATTTCTGATACATTTTCTTCTTTCATTAAGGTAGTATATTTATTGAAAACTTGTCCGATCAAAAATGAAAAAATACTAATTATTATTATAATGGAAATTTTTAGAATTTTTTTCTCAAAAGCATACCTCCTTTTTTCTAGTTTATTTTAATTGGATTTTTTATTAGATAAAAAAATAATTGATTTAAATATTCCTATTTTAGGAATTTCTATAAAAATTATAGATCATATGAAAATGTATTTTGATTATAATTACAAAAAATGGAATTGTCAATTGTTTTTTGTGATTTATTTTTATTTTTCATCGCAAAATTCGACAATTCCTTTTTCATTACTTTATATTAACTCCTATAACTCCTCCTAATATTCCAAAAGTAGTTCCTACTAGTATCATAATAATACTTTGTATATTTAAATTAAATTTCCAATTTAAAATGCTGGAAATTGTATAAATAATTAATAAATATATTCCCCCAATTGCTCCTCCATTTAATATTCCATTTTTTCTAATTTTTCTATTTACAATTGAGCTTCCGAAATAATATGCTAATCGCTGTAACCACTATAATTACAGGTGTTATTGTGTTTTCATTTACATTTGTATATGCTAATATAAGTGAAAATATGAATAATAATATTATTGTTAATATAAGTGATATTCCTACTCCTTTAAATATATTTTTTGTGCTTTCCATTTTTATATTCCTCCTCTTATTTTATATTTTTTCATTTTTATGTTTTTCTTTTATATTTATATTGATATAAAAAAAGAAATAGAACTTTTAGTTTTCTATTTCTTTTATAATATTTTTATTAATTAACTGTAAGCTACGGGTCGAAATGCAAACTAGACGACATTTATCTTGAATATCAGCACATCCAAAGCGAGTTAATTTATCATATACACAACTGCCTCCACAAACACGATATGCAATACACTTACGACAAGATTCATTATAAAACGGTGATGTTTTTTTATACTCATGAATACATTTAGGTAATTTATCTATATTGTCGTAACACATTTCTGATTTAGTAATTTTCATCTCCATGTGGCAAACAAAGACCAAAACTATTAGGCTTTTTTCTATAACTCATTCAATTATCCTCTTCATTTTTTGATAAATTATAAATTTGTTCATAGATATATTTTACTGTTTCTTCCTCTGGTTTATCTTTAAATGTTTTTATTTTTTCCATACTTAAATTACTACTATTCCATTTTAAAACTATTACATTCCTACAAGTTTTCTCTGCAATTTCTATGTTATAAAATTGACTTAAATTCTGCGGAGGCAATATTATCGTTTTAATATCCATTTCACACGTTTCATAAATAGTTGTTAGTCCTGGTGATGTTATGAAAAGCTCCGCATTCGATACTTTATTCAAAAATTCTTCATGAGAATATGTGATGCTTAAAATTTCTGGATACAAAGTATTCTCTTCCTTCTCCATAAGGTGAATGAAGACCACCAAAATTTATGACAATTCCACTTTTATTTTGTTGTTTTATTTTTCCCATCGTTATAGGATTAATCTATACAAATTTTTTAACCCTTTTCAATACAGGATTCATTTTATATCCTGGATATTTTTGTGCATAATAATAATCTACATTATATGGAATAAGATCAGCTTTTGTCCAACAAACATCTATAAATAGATAAATCAGTTTTTTGCCTCATTTCAAATCTTCTCATTTTTTCTATTCTTCTATTTCAGGTATGAAACTAGATTTTAGAGAAACTAGCGGGGACACCACATCGTCATAGTAATAGTTGTTGCCGTACAAGCGCGCGTTGCTGCCGCCCACATCGCACACACTGATAGAGCTATGGGCAGAAGGAGAAGCCAGCCACCAAGATCCAGTTCTCTTTCCATTCTGACCACAATACATACTTTTATATGTCATTGAATAATCAAGAGTATTATCATTAGTGTACCAACCACTATTTTGTATTGTGTCTTTTACTTTATAAATATATCCTGGTACAGTGTTCGTTTGGTATTGACATCCTAATGCATCATCACCATGTGTTTGATTATATGATTTTACATACATCTCCACACTTGGTCCACCGATTGCATAATTAGCTTTATCCGTATCACAATATGCTGTCCATTTGCTTGGGTCACATAACCATGCTGCTGCCTGTTCATTTTGATTAGAAATTGTCGTTGTTTTAGCTGCAACAGTATTTCCCTTTGTTGCCCACAATGGATTCATCCTCTTTATTAATGTCTGGCTAGCATCATATGAAGTTGAACAACTCCCACCGCCTGTATAATCTGCCTTTAAATAAATTGTATTATATCCATCTTTAAAATAATTATCTTTATCAACATAGAATATTCTATAGGTATTGGTATCACTATCACTTGCCTTATAATTTGTTACTTTCTTTCCATAATATGCTTGTGGATTTGCTCTAATTTTAGCTATTATTTCTGGGATTTTTTCTACTCCCCCATTTGCATCTATTCCTATGTCATATCCATTTAATGTTACTGTTGCTGGTAACTCTTTTACTATATTTTCTCCTCCAAAATTACTTTCACCAATCTTTAAACCAGCAATATTCCCTAAATTTTTATTTAATTGGTCTTTATCAATTGTTCCATCTAGCCCATAGCTACCTGCCACTTCAACTTGTACTCTTTCGATTGATTCAGCCTCTGTGGTTTTATCTTTTGCCTTTCCTGCTTGTGTTAGTATTCCATTATCTCCTGTCAATGTAGCAATTGTTACTCCCGCAAGGATTAGAAGTACAATTATTGTGATGACAAGGGCTATCAAAGTTATACCCTTACTGTTTTTTTGCATTCTTTTTTGTTCCATTTTTTCTACCTCTTTCTTTTGTTTTATTATTAGCATTTTTAAAATTACAAAACGCTCCCACCTTAAATATTAATACATAATCTGGATGAATTTGCTTTATTCTTTGTGCCATTGATTCCCATTTTAGCTCCTTTTATACCCCCAGTGCCATCAGACCAAAGGCCTGATAGCACAAACGTATTTTTTGAATTTTTGCCTCATTTCAAATCTTCTCATTTTTTCTATTCTTCTACTTCAGGTATGAAACTAGATTTTAGAGAAACTAGCGGGGACACCCCATTGCCAATGCTATAGTCGCAGCTGTCCAAGCCCGCGCCGTAGCCGTCCACATTGCACACAAAGTTAGAGTTACAGGCAGAAGGAGAAGCCAGCCACCAAAATCCAGTTTTATTTTCATTCTGACCACAATACATACTTTTATATTTCATTGAATAATCAAGAGTATCACTATTAGTGTTCCAACCATTATTTTGTATTGTGTTATTTACTTTATAAATATATCCTGGTACATTGTTTGTTTGGTATTGACATCCTAATGCATCATCACCATGTGTTTGATTATATGATTTTACATACATCTCCACACTTGGTCCACCGATTGCATAATTAGCTTTATCCGTATCACAATATGCTGTCCATTTGCTTGGGTCACATAACCATGCTGCTGCCTGTTCATTTTGATTAGAAATTGTCGTTGTTTTAGCTGCAACAGTATTTCCCTTTGTTGCCCACAATGGATTCATCCTCTTTATTAATGTCTGGCTAGCATCATATGAAGTTGAACAACTCCCACCGCCTGTATAATCTGCCTTTAAATAAATTGTATTATATCCATCTTTAAAATAATTATCTTTATCAACATAGAATATTCTATAGGTATTGGTATCACTATCACTTGCCTTATAATTTGTTACTTTCTTTCCATAATATGCTTGTGGATTTGCTCTAATTTTAGCTATTATTTCTGGGATTTTTTCTACTCCCCCATTTGCATTTATAACTATGTAATATCCATTTAATGTTACTGTTGCTGGTAAGTTAGCTATTTTATTACTATCTGATAAAGGTTTTTCATTATAGATTAAACCATTTATATTTTTCAAATTTTTATTTAATTGCTCTTTATCAATTGTTCCATCTATCCCATAACTACCTGCCACTTCAACTTGTACTCTTTCAATCGCCTCAGCCTCTGTGGTTTTATCTTTTGCCTTTCCTGCTTGATTTAATATTCCATTGTCTCCTGTTAATGTCGCAATCGTTACTCCCGCAAGGATTAGAAGTACAATAATTGTGATGACAAGGGCTATCAAAGTTATACCCTTACTGTTTTTTTGCATTCTTTTTTGTTCCATTTTTTCTACCTCTTTCTTTTGTTTTATTATTAGCATTTTTAAAAATACTATTCTATTTATATAGTACCTTTGCATGACGTTAAATGTCAATACAAATTATAATATTTTTATATAAAGTTTTCTATATTTAAAAAATGTTAGCAAATTTTTGCATTATAACTTTAGGAGCTGATTTACCCTGAAAAAAAATGGATTTAGAGCGAAATGAATTAATCTATAATTTGTATTTTAAAGATAAACTAAACGTATCAGAAATTAGTAAAAAAGTAAATTTATCTATTAGTCAGATTAGCCGTATTCTATCTAAGTCCTCCCTTTATCAGCAAGAAAAGTCTAACAGAAAAGAAGAAAATCGTAAAAAACACCAAGAACAAGCAAAAGAAATTATGAGGAAAAAAAATAAACAACTTTCGAAAACTGAAAGTCGCTTATATGAATGGCTGGGCTGGCTAGATTCGAACTAGCGCATGCCAGAGTCAAAGTCTGGTGCCTTACCGCTTGGCTACAGCCCAATATTTAAAATTAAATGGGGTGGAAGATGGGACTCGAACCCACGGTCTCCAGTGCCACAAACTGGCGCGTTAACCAACTACGCTACATCCACCATTGTTTACGTGCACTTTAAACCTCGAGCACATTTATTATTATAAACAATTTCCACCCTATTTGTCAACTCTTTTTACAAATTTTTTAATATTTTATGTTAGCACTTTTTTTAAAACTTATTAATTATATATTATAAACCTTTTTTATTTATTATAACTCTTTTTATTCTATTGTTCTTTACTTAAACTACTTGGATCTATTCCATATTGTTTATATAGCCATGTAGAATAATTAAAAGGTGTTAATGTCTCTGGTAATCCATAGTCAACTCCATTTGTTTCTACTCTAATAGATGTAATTTTAACTGGATTTACTGGTGTGCTAACTTCTTGTTGTGAACTACTACTTTCTTTGCTATCTTCACTTGCTTTTACTTCTACTTGTTCTATGTTATGCACTACATCCATTCCTTCTATTACTTTACCAAAAGCTGTATAATATCCATTTAATGAAGTATTATTTTTGGTCATTATAAAGAATTGTGAACTTCCTGAATTATATGATTCTTCTTTTAATGATGATGATTGTTGTGTATAGTCATTTCTTGCCATTCCAACAACTCCTTCATCAAATTTTAATTTGTTATCTACCCCATTAGATATAAATTCACCTTTAATAGAATATTCTGTATCGCTTCCATCATCTTTTAAATCTGCAAGTGTAGCAGACCCGCTTCCAGTTCCTTGCTTATCTCCTCCTTGTATCATAAAGTCTTTTACTATTCTATGAAATGTTAAACCATCATAAAAGCCTCTATTAGCTAATGTAATAAAATTTGAAACTGTTTGTGGTGCTTTGTCTGGGTACAATTCTATTTTTACTGTGCCAAATCCCTCTACTTCCATTGTTGCAACAGGATTTTTAACTTCAGTTGTTGCATTTTTATAATATCCAAATGCTATTGCTCCTATTAATATTATTACTAAAATTAAGGCAATTATCCATATTATATTTTTTGTTTTTTTCATCTTATTTTTTCCTTTCTTAAATTAAATTATCAAAAATAAATTGTTCTTGCATTCTTTTTAATGATTGTTTTATTGTTCTTGCTCTTACTTCTCCAATTCCATCTACTTCATCTAAGCTTTCGATGTCTGCTGCTAAAATATGTTGAAAAGATTTGAATGAATCTACTAAGTTTTCAACTATATTTGATGGCATTCTTGGAATTTTATTTAATATCCTATAACCTTTGGTATAAACAGCGACTTCATCATAATTATCAAAATTTCCATATCCTAATAATTTAGCAATTACTGTTTCTTTTGATAAATCTTCATAGCTTAATTCTTCTAAGCTTTCTATTATTTTTTCTACTGTTCTTTTTTTCTTTGTTGGTACTATGTAATCTTTTATTATTAGTTCTTCTTCTTTTTCAAGACCACCTATTAATTCCTCTAATTGCATTTTTACTAGTCTACCATCATCGCCTAATTCATATATTTGTCTTTGTATTTCTTCCACTATTTTCATAACCATTTCGGCTCTTTGTATAGCTACAATTACATTTTCTAGTGTAACTATATCATTAAATTCATATTCATTTAATATGTTTAATTTATTATCAAACACTTTCTTATATTTTTCTAATGTTTGTATAGCTTGATTTGCTTTATTTAATACTGCTTCTGTGTTTTCTAATATATATCTGTCATTTCCTTTAAAAATAGTTATAATGCTTCTTCTTTGAGATATGCTAATTACTAACTCTCCTGTTTGTTTTGCTGTTCTTTCTGCTGTTCTATGTCTTGTCCCTGTTTCTAATGTTGTAATTTCATGAGATGGTATTAGTTGTGCATTGGCATATAATATTCTTTTTAAATCTCCACTCAAGACAATTGCTCCATCCATTTTAGCAAGTTCATATAATTTAGATGATGTATATTCTTCATTAATTGTAAAACCACCATCAACAACTTCTTTTAATACTTCATTGTTATCAGTTATTAATAGTAATGCTCCTGTTCTTGCTCTTAATATATTTTCTAGTCCATCTCGTATAGGAGTTCCTGGTGCAATCAATTTTAAAATTTCTGTAATATTATCTTCTTTGCCTTTTCTCAATGATAACTTCTCCCTTCTTCACTTTTGAGCGATTTTCTACTTGATTCCAATCTTTTTCATTGCTTCATTAATATTTCTAACGCCTATTATATCTAATTTATATTTTTCTTTCAAGTCTTTTTTATTACTTTCTGGAATAATGCAACTTTTAAATCCTAATTTTTCTGCTTCTTTTAATCTTTTTTCTATTAAATTAATTCTTCTAATTTCTCCTGTTAAGCCTACTTCTCCTATTATTATCATATCTTTTGGAATTGCTATATTTTTAAAGCTTGATGCTGTAGCCATCATAATTCCTAAATCAATTGATGGTTCATTTATTTTTAATCCTCCTACTACATTTAAGTATACATCTTGTGAGCCAAGCATTAAACCTGCCTTTTTTTCTAATACTGCTATTAATAGAGATAATCTATTATAATCAATTCCATTTGCTGTTCTTTTTGGATATCCAAATACTGTTTGTGAAGTTAATGCTTGTATTTCTACTAAAATTGGTCTTGTTCCTTCTATACTTGATACTATACACGAACCAGCTGGATTATCATCTCTCTCAGATATTAATATGTCTGATGGATTTGTTATTTCGCACATTCCTTTTTCTTGCATTTCAAACATTCCGATTTCATTTGTTGAACCAAATCTGTTTTTTACTCCTCTTAATATTCTATATGAAAAGTATCTTTCTCCTTCTAAATATAATACTGTATCTACCATATGTTCTAAAACTCTTGGTCCTGCAATATTTCCTTCTTTTGTAACATGCCCTATAATTATAGTTGTAATTGCTCTCGATTTACATACTCTCATAACTTGTCCGTGTAATTTCTCTTACTTGACTAACACTTCCGGCTGCTGCTGTTATTTCATCTGAATACATAGTTTGAATAGAATCAATAATAACTAATTTAGGATTAACATTAATAATTGCTTGGTTTACTATATCTATATCTGTTTCTCCTAAAAATAAAATATCTTCATTATTAATTCCTAGCCTATCAGCTCTTAGTTTGATTTGTTCTGCTGATTCTTCTCCTGAAACATATAAAACTTTTCCGTCTCCCTTAATTTTATCACATATTTGTAGGATTAGTGTTGATTTTCCTATTCCTGGTTCTCCTCCAAGTAAAATTAGAGAACCTTTTACTAACCCTCCTCCTAAGACTCTATCTAATTCATTAAAACCAGTATGTATTCTTAAAGTTTCTTTTGCTTCATAAGAATTTAATTTTTGAGGAGTACTTGCTTTTTTATCAACTATATCTTTGTTTTTAGTTTCTACTATTTTTTGTTCATAAAAACTATTCCAACTATTACATGCTGGACACTTGCCAAGCCATTTACTTGATTCATTTCCACATTCACTACAAACAAATACAGTTTTACTTTTTGCCATTTTCCCTTTTAGATGTTTTCTATTTTACTAAAAACATCCTTATTCCTCCTTTCTTTTTATGCTTATATTGTTTTTTATTTTTCCTAATATATAACAAAAAAAGTATAGCATACTTTTTTTCATTACGCTATACTTTTATTTTAATTCATAAAAAATTTACAATCACATATATTACAAAATTTACGAATTATTTTTTCTTTCCAAATCTTATTTCTTTAAATAAAAGATCATGAACTTTTTCCCATGTTACTTCTTGGTGTAAAAATTCGTTTATTTCATCTTCTACTTTTTGTTGATATGGCGTTAATTCTACTTTAATTTCTTTGTTCCAGTCTATTTCTTGTAACCAAAAAGCTTTAAACTTATTCCAAAATCCAACTTTTACTGGTAAATTATTATTTCTTATTGTTCCTGCATTTTGAATATTTTCCGCTTTACTCTCTTCTGCATTTTCTACTTGATTATTAAATGCAACTCCTCCAAAAGCTCCATCTATCTTTGTTTCTTGACCTAAATCTGCCATTTCTATTCCTCCTTTGTATTTATTTCATAATGTTAATTTATTTATACTATATTTTAAAATTATATTCAAGTATTTTTATGCTTTTTCATATTAAATCTTTATTACATAATTGTTACATTTTTGTTACATTTTACATTTCTACTAAAATGTGTTCTTTTGTGCCTTCTATACATTTTACTTTTATTATTTGATTTTCAATTTTTATATCTTTTACATTTTCTTCTGATAGGTATGCTAACAAATAATTTTTAGTATGACCTTTATAATAGTTATCTTTCTTTTCTTCGAATAACACTTCTACTGTTTTTCCAACATATTTTTTATTATAACTTTTTTCATTTTCATCTGATAACTCTATTAATTTATGGCTTCTTTCTTCTTTTTTTGCTCCATCAATTTGTTGTTTCATTTGTGCTGCTTTTGTTCCTTTTCTAGGAGAATATTTAAATATATGCATTTTATAAAATTTAATTTCTTTTAGAAACTCATATGTTTCGTTAAATTCTTCTTCTGTCTCTCCTGGAAATCCTACTATTATATCTGTTGTTAGTATAACATCTTCATAATATTTTCTTAAACATTCTACTATATTTCTAAATTGTTGTATTGTATATCTTCTATTCATTCTTTTCAAAGTTTCATCACATCCACTTTGTAAAGAAAGGTGAAAATGATGACATACCTTTTCTAGTTTTATAAGCCTTTTCATAAATTCTTCATTTATTAGTAATGGCTCAATTGATCCTAATCTAATTCTCTCAATTCCTTCAATCTTGTTTATTTCTTCTAATAAATCAATTAATTTATATTCTGTTTTAAAATCTTTTCCATATGATGCTACATGTATTCCTGTTATTACAACTTCCTTTATTCCTTCTTCTGCAACTTTTCTAATTTCAGCTAAAACATTTTCTGGTTTTCTACTTCTTACTCTTCCTCGTGCATATGGAATAATACAATAAGAGCAAAATCTATCACATCCATCTTGTACTTTAATAACAGCTCTTGTTTTTTCTGTATATGTAACATTTCCAAAATCAACAAATTCTCTTTGCCTCATTACATCTTCTATGTTTATTTTTTCTTGATTTTTTATATAATCTTCTACATGTTCTACAATTTCGCCTTTTTCATTATTTCCTAAAATTAAATCTATTTCTTTTATCTTTTCTAATTCTTTTTTCGCTACTTGTGCATAACATCCACATGCTACTACAATTGATTTTGAATTTAATTCTTTAACTCTTCTAAGCATCTGTCTTGATTTTCTATCTGACATGTTTGTTACTGTACATGTATTGATAATATATATATCTGCTTTTTCATGATTTTCTACTATTTTATATCCATTTTCTATAAATTTTTGAATCATTGCATTTGTTTCATATTGATTTACTTTGCACCCGTAATGTAATAAACGCTACTTTTTCTTTTGATTGCTCTATTTTATTTTCCATTTTTTTCTCTCTTTCTTGAAATAAATTTATAAAATGTCGCATGAGTAAGTCTCTTGCGACATTTCTTTATCTTCTTGCTTTTCCCTCTAAAGCATCTAAATTATCTAGTGCTTTTCCTGTTCCTAATGCTACACATGATACTGTATCTTGGGCTATCATAACATTTATTCCTGTTTTTTCTTGTAATAATTTGTCTAGTCCATCTACTAAGCATCCTCCACCTGTCATATAAATTCCTTTGTCACTAATATCTGCTGCTAACTCTGGTGGTGTTCTTTCTAAAACTGAATGAACAGCTTCTACAATCATCATTGCAGGTTCTATTAATGCTTCTAACATTTCACTTGAACGTACTTTTAATGTACTTGGTAATCCTGTACCTAAGTCTCTTCCTCGTATTTCCATTTCTGTATCTTGTATTTTTGGAAATACACATCCAATATTAACTTTTAAATCTTCTGCTGTTCTTTCTCCTATTATAATGTTATATTTTTTCTTTATATATTTTACAATATATTCATCAAATTTATCTCCAGCAACTTTTAATGAAGTACTTACTACTGAACCTCCTAAAGAAATAACTGCTATGTCTGTTGTTCCTCCACCAATATCTACTACCATATTTCCACATGGTTTTGAAATATCTATTCCTGCTCCTATTGCTGCTGCTATTGGTTCTTCTATTAAATATACTTTTCTTGCTCCTGCTTGTGATGCTGCATCAATAACGGCCTTTTTTTCTACTTCTGTTACTTGTGAAGGAATACATATCATAATTCTTGGTGCAAATATAAATTTTCCACATATTTTATTAATAAAATATTTTAACATTTTTTCTGTTACTGTATAATCTGATATTACACCATCTCTTAAAGGTCTTGTTGCTATTATATTTCCAGGTGTTCTTCCGAAGCATTCTTCTTGCTTCTTGTCCTACTGCTAATACTTCTCCTGTGTTATTGTCTACTGCCACAACAGATGGTTCTCTTAATACTATTCCTTTACCTTTTACATAGGCAATTACTGTTGCAGTTCCTAAATCAATACCAATATCTTGTCCTAACCCCATTTTAAACATGCTTTTTTCCTCACAATCTTTTTTTGTTTCTTTTTCGTTACAAATATATTACGATTATATTACAATGTCTTTAATTTATCAACCCTTTTCATTGAATTTTTTTATTTTTTATATTATAATGTTTAATGTCAAATATATTTATTGGAGGCAAATATGAAGCAATATGAATTTATATCAAAGAATGAAGCTGATACAAAACAATTAGCAAAAAAATTAGCAGCAAAATTAAAACCAAAAGATGTTGTTGTTTTAACTGGTGAACTAGGATCTGGAAAGACAAAATTTACAGAAGGTTTTTTGTCTTATTTTGGTTTAGAAAATGAAATATCTAGTCCTACTTTCACTATAGTAAATGAATATAAAAAAAATGATCTTAATATTTATCATTTTGATGTATATAGATTAAGCGATTCTTCTGAATTTTACGAAATAGGTGGCGAAGAATATTTTGAAAATGGTATCTGTTTAATTGAATGGGGAGAATTAATTGAAGATGCTTTACCTAATGATTATATTCATATTACTTTTAAAAAAGATGATAAAAATGAAAATAATAGAATTTTAATAATTGAATCAAAGGAGGATTTATTTTGAAAATATTAAGTATTGATACGGCAAGTGATGTATGTGGAGTTTCTATTTTAGAAGATAAAAAATCTATTATAAGTCTTGATACTAATACAGGACGAACACATTCTGAAAATTTAATGCCTATGATTGAAAATGCTTTTAACCAAACTAATTTAAGTTTAAATGATATAGAGTTAATAACTTGTGATATAGGTCCAGGTTCTTTTACTGGTTTACGAATTGGTATTGCAACTACAAAAGCTTTTTGTGATTTTTCATCAATTCCATGTGTTGGAATCAGTTCTTTAACATCTCTAGCATATAATGTTTTAGAAAATATAAAAGACAATGATGTAGTATGCAGCATTATTGATTGTAAAAATAATAATTGCTATTTTGCATTATACGAAAAGAAAAATGAAACTTTCGAAATTCTTATAGAACCTCAAGCAGAAAGTGTTAATTCTTGTTTAGCTATCTTAAAAAGTTATTGTGAAGATACGTTAGCAAACTCTTCTATTTATTTTGTTGGAAATGGATCTGAAATTTATAAAGACGAAATTAAATCAACCTTTTCTGAAGCTGAATTTTTTTCTCATGAGTTTAATATTTTAAATTCTATTTCATTAGGTATTGCAGGATTTGAAAAATCAAAACTAGGAATTAATTCAGAAGAAATATTGCCATTATATTTAAAAAAGCCTCAAGCTCAAAGGCAATTGGAAGAAAGAGAACATAAATAAAATAATTATTATTTTATATTTGAAAGGATATTTTATATGGCAATTAAAATAGAAAAAATGAATTTAAATCATTTAAATGAATTGCAGGAAATTCTTATTTCTGACTTTGATGACTTTTGGAGTTTTTCAACATTAAAAGAAGAAGTAGAAAATGAGAATTCTAGCTACATTATAGGAAAAATCAATAATGAAATTATTGGCTTTGCTGGACTAAAAAAAATTTTTGATCAAGCTGATATTATGAATATAGTAATAAAAAAGACTTATAGAAACCAAGGTATTGGCACTTTACTTTTAGAAAATTTAATTTTACTTGCTAAAGACTTAAATATATCCACCCTTTTTTTAGAAGTTAATGAACAAAACAAACCGGCAATTCACTTATACGAAAAACTTGGATTTGAAAAATTAGGTGTTAGAAAAAAATATTACAACAATAATAATGGAATTATAATGAAAAAAAATCTTAAATAACTTTCTTGTAATTAATTAATCAATTAATTAATTTTTAATAATAATAATTTAAGGTGTAATATATTACTTAATAAAATAATATATTACACCTTTATACATTTCAATTTTGCTATATTTATTTTAATTCAATATTTATGTCTCTTTCTTGTTTTAATTTAATTTTGTTATATTGTACTCCACATTCATCAAATAATTTTCTAGAGGCAATGTTATTTTCTGAATTTGCATATTTATCTGATAAATAAATCACTTCTTTAATTCCAGATTGAATAATAATCTTCGCACATTCATTACATGGAAATAAATCAACATAAATTCTAGCATCTTCTAAATCTTTTTTACTTCCTCTATAATTCAAAATTGCATTTAGCTCTGCATGACAAACATATGGATATTTTGTATCTAGATTTTTTCCATCTCTTCCCCAAGGGAATTTTTCATCACTAAATCCATTTGGAGCTCCATTATATCCTATTGATAAAATTCTGTTGTCATTACTAACAATACATGCTCCAACTTGTGTAGATGGATCTTTACTTCTCATAGCAGACAATTTTGCAATTGCCATAAAATATTCATCCCATTCTAAATAATCTTTTCTTTTTTCTCCATTCATTTAAATTTCCAACTCCTTTTTATAAAACAACTTTTGATACAAGGGGGACAGGTCTTAAATGTCTCATTCGTACCATTCAAGTTCCCAATCATCTAGTATTACTGTATCTCCTTCACACACTCCCATTTCTTTTAATTTTGCTTCTATTCCCATATTCTTTAGACACTTTTGTAAATAATACATTGACTCATTATCTTCAATATTCACTCTTCCCATTAGTCTTTGTACTGCCCTTCCTGTAACATAGAATATTCCATCTTGCTCTTTTATTTTCCATTCATCTTTCTTATCTTCTAAAGTATATATTTTTCTATCCTCTATTTCTACTAATTCCTCTTTTGGAAGCGTTTTTAACATTTTATCAACATAATCTATTAATTCTTGAACGCCTTCTTTTGTTACTGATGATATTTTGTATAATTCTAGTTTTTCTTTTTTAGCTAATTTTTCTACTTCTTTTAAAATCGAATCATCTTGCATAGCATCCAATTTAGTTGCTACTATTATTTGTTTTCTACTTGATAATTTTTCACTATATTTTTTTAATTCTTCATTAATTGCATAAAAATCTTTTACTGGATCTCTTCCTTCTTGTCCAGAAACATCTAAAAAATGTAATAACAATCTAGTTCTTTCAACATGTCTTAAAAACTGTATTCCTAGTCCTACACCTTCACTTGCCCCTTCAATAATTCCTGGAATATCTGCTATAACAAATCCATCTCCATTTTTGGTTTTTACTACTCCTAAATTAGGAACTATTGTTGTAAAATGATAATTTGCAATTTTAGGTTTAGCGTCAGTAACAACTGACAAAAATGTTGATTTTCCTACATTAGGGAATCCTAATAAACCTACATCTGCTAACAATTTTAGTTCTAATATAAGTTCTTTTTCCTCTCCTTTTTCTCCATCTTCTGAAAATCTAGGTGCTTGTCTTGTTGCTGTTGCAAAATGAGAATTTCCTCTTCCTCCGCGACCACCTTTTAATATTAATTCAGTTTGACCTGGCTTAGACAAATCGGCAACAACTTTACCTGTCTCAACATCTTTTACAACTGTACCGATTGGAACTTTAATATACAAATCCTCTCCATACTTTCCATTACAATGACTTCCGCTTCCATTTTCTCCATTTTTAGCTTTAAATTTTCTATTATATCTAAAATCAATCAAAGTATTTTTATCTTTATCCACTTGAAAATAAACGTTTCCGCCATTTCCACCATCTCCGCCATCAGGTCCTCCTGCAGCTACATATTTTTCTCTACGAAAAGTTGCTGCTCCATTTCCACCATCACCTGACTTAATTATAATCTTTGTATAATCTGTAAACATATTTTTCTCCTTTTGAGACATCAGGGACAGGTCTTAAATGTCTCATTTTTATATCGATTTTTATTTATTACATTTTTCGACTTTATTCTACTAAATTAATGAGACATTTAAGACCTGTCCCTGATGTCTCATTATTCAAAGTAATTCAATTTCATTGCTTGTTTTATTTTTTTCATTGTTTGTTTTGCTGTTTTTCTTGCTTTTTCTGTTCCTTCTATTAAAATTTTGTCTACTTCTTCTGGATGTTCTTCATAATATTTTCTTTTTTCTCTTATTGGTTTTAATTCTTCTATTATGTTTTTAGCTAATTGTCTTTTACAAGCTACACATCCACGTTTTCCTGCTTTACATTCTTCACATACTGTTTTTACTTCTTCTTTTGTGCTAAATAAGTTATGATAATATGCAACCATACATATATCAGGATTTCCTAAGTCATCTTTTTTTATTCTATTAGGATCTGTTATTGCACTCATTACTTTTTTAGTTATTTCTTCTTCACTGTCTGATAAATATATGGCATTTCCTAATGATTTTCCCATTTTTTCATTTCCATCTAAACCTTTTATTCTTTTTTCACTTGATAATACTGCTTCTGGCTCTTTTAAAACTTCTCCATATATACTATTAAATTTTCTAACTATTTCTCTACATTGCTCTATTAGAGGTAACTGATCATCTCCTACTGGTACTAATTCTCCTTCAAATGCCGTTATGTCTGCTGCTTGACTAACTGGATATCCTAAAAATCCATATGTTACACTTTCTCCGAATAGATCTCTTTTTTGTGCAATTTCTGTTTTTACTGTTGGGTTTCTTTGAAGTCTTGCTATTGTTACTAAATTTGAATAGAATACTGTTAGTTCAGCAACTTCTGGTATCATTGATTGAATATAAATTGTTGTTTTTTTTGGGTCTATTCCAACTGATAAGTAATCCATTGCTACTTCTCTTATATTTTTTCTTACTTTTTCTGGATTATTAAAGTTATCTGTTAATGCTTGAACATCTGCTATTAGTATATATGGGTCATATTTTCCGCTTTCTTGCATTTCTAATCTCTTTTTTAATGAACCAAAATAATGTCCTATATGTAATTTTCCTGTTGGTCTATCTCCTGTTAATATTCTTTTTTTATCCATTTTATATTCTCTCCTTTACTTTACTTGCTAATTATACTATATTTTATAGATATTTACAATAGATATAGTTTTTTAAGTTTTAATATTTATCTATAAAAAATTTTTAATTAAAAAATGTCATTTGATTTTATTTTTATACAAGTAAAGAGAGACCATACTAATCTGGTCTCCCTTAGACATTACTTCAAGATTGCAATTCCACCAAATGGACCTAATTTTTCTTTCGTAGCATTTATTTTGAACTCATCTTTTGAACTTTCACTTTCAAATTCTTCTGGGATTTTTATGTTAATTTCTTGATTTGTTCTATTTACAGCTACCAAAACATCATTTTTTTCATTGCACATTTTAAACATTAATATGTTTTTATCTATGTGCAACACTTCAAACTTACTACCTGCTAATTTACAGTTCGCTCTGAACTTAAAAAGCTTTTTAAAAAATTCTAACAATTCCATGTCCATATTATCCCATGGAAAACACTTACGATTAAATGGATCTTTATATCCATGTAATCCTACTTCTGTTCCATAAAACATACAAGGACATCCTGGAAGTAAATACATTATCATTGCTGAAATTTTTAACTTTCTTTTTGCAGATTCATATTGTTCATCAGTCAACTTATCGTTTTCATATTCAAACCTTCTGAATCCTTCTGTGTCAAATATTCTTCCTGTCGGCGTATTATAGTGCCATGGAGAAGGATCTTCATCCATTTTCCATATATCTCTATAATCGTTTCTCATATATTGTCCGTTTAACATTGTTAATGCTCGAACAATATCATGTGTATCCAAAGAGTTTAGCATAGTGTCAATGGTGTTTTGAGGATATGATACCAATCTATCCTCTATTTGCAATTTAAATGGTTCATCTTCACCATATGCTACATATTTGAACACTGCATTTGTAAAAGAATAGTTAGTGATAGTATCTACTGACCTACCTAAAATATCGCAATTTACTTTATTCCAGTACTCGCCAATTATAATGTGTTTGCATTTTTCGTTGGCTTTGTTGCGAATTCCTTCTAAGAAAAACGGTTGTAGTTCTTCTGCTACATCTAATCTGAATCCATCAACATATTCAGATAGAAGTTCTACTACTCCATTTTCTCCATAAATATACTTTTGAAATTCTTTATTATACTGGTTAAACAATGGCATATCTTTAAATTCGTTATACCAATATCTATAGTTTCCCTTTTCATCAAAGTAAAACCAATCTCGATATTTTGAATTTGGATTTGTCATAGCTTCTTGGAAAATTGGATTCTTATCACTACAATGATTGAATGCTACATCCAAAACAATATACATTCCCATCTTATGAGCCTTTTCACTAAGGCTTTTTAAGTCTTTAAATGTTCCTGCATTTGGATCTATTTGCATATGGTTTGTAGCAGCATACCTATCATATCTTAGTCCGCTTTTAGAGATTGGCGACATATATATAACACCAACATTTAAGCTTTTTAGATATTCTAGTTTTTCTTCAATTCCTTTGATGTTTCCTCCAAAGAAATCATTGTTATGATAATTTCCAGTCTCATCTTTTCTCCAATCAGGCATTTCTGCCCAATTACGATATTTCCTGCCTGGTATTTGCTTTTGATTTGCATTTTGACTTTTGTAGAATCTATCTACAAAAATCTGATAGTAAATTTTGTCTTTTGCCCAATTTGGTACTTTAAAATTGTCTTGAATAACAAGTACAATCCAATATGGTGATTCTTGCCATTCATCAATAATAAATGGCTTTCCTGTTTTTCTATTAATTTTTATAGCTTTTTTTCTATTTTCTCCATTTTCATCTTTCATTTCTAATGAAAAAAAGAAGTAATAATTTCCATAATTCTCAAATTTTACATTTGTAGAATATGTTATAAAATCATTATCTTCTTTCGTAATTTTCATTTCCTGAATAATGCTTGGAGATTCGCCATATCTATTAATCAAAACTTCTACTTTTTGTATACTTCCCACATTTTTTGGAATTGCAATTGTTATTTCCAACTTTTTACTGATTTCCACTTCTTGTTTATTAGAAATGTTAATCCGTATTTCACTACTTGCTACTCTTGATTTCATGCTGATCATCCTTTCTTAATTAAGAATAGCTAATATAAGATGTATCAATTTTAATTTACTATATTTTGATTTTTTTGTCAATAAATTTATTTAAGTTTTAATTATTTTATTTCATTCATTTCTTTTTCATCATTATATTCATTTACTAGATATAGTGGTCTATTTTTTGTCTCATTAAAAATTCTACCTAGATATTCTCCAACAATTCCAAATAGTAATATTTGAATTCCTGAGAAAAATAAAATTAATAATATAATTGCTTGAAATGCCTGAATTGCTTCATGAACTACAAAACATTTTACAATTACATAAACAAAATAAACAAATAATACTATAAATGTAGGTATTGCAATAAATGTTGAAAGTCTAAGTGGTGATGTAGTAAAAGATGTAATTCCATCAATAGCTAAATCCACTAATTTTATATAGTTCCACTTTGTTTTTCCTGCTATTCTTGGATCTCTATCATACAATACTTCCTTTTTCTTGTAACCAATCCAGCTAAACATACTTTTAGTATTTCTTTGTGATTCTCTTAGTTTCCTTAAAGCATTTACACATCTTCTATCTAGTAATCTAAAATCACCTGTATCTTTCTGTATTTCAACTCTTGTTAAATGTTGTAATACTTTGTAATACATTTTAGATGTGAATTTTTTTAGCCATGTTTCTCCTTTTCTTGATTTTCTCTTAGCATATACGTCATCATATCCTTCTTCCCAATACTTTACTAATTCAGGTATTAATTCTGGTGGATCTTGTAAATCTGCATCCATAAATATTACACAGTCTCCTGTTGCATAATCAAGGCCTGCTATCATTGCAATTTCTTTACCAAAGTTTCTTGAGAAATCTACATAGCATATTCTTTTATCTTCTGCTCTTAATTGTTTTATTATATTGATTGTTTTATCTTTACTTCCATCATTTACAAATAATATTTCAAATTCATAATTTTCCATATTTTCCATTAATTTTTTCATTCTATCATATAACATTGGTAGTGATTCTTCTTCATTATATGCTGGTATAATTACACTTATTTTTTTCATTTCTTATTTCCCTCTTTCTATATTAATTATCTTTTTTACTTTTAAAAGCGAAAAATTTACTAATAAAGAAATTTAAAATAATTACAATTATAGTAAGTCCCATTTTAGTTATTATATTTGGAATTGGAAGTTCAAATAATATTAATCCTCCTACAAATTCTACTACCATTGTAAATGCTCTTCCTAACATGAATTTGCCAAATTCTATTATTCTTTCTTTGAAAGAATCTGCTTCTGAGTGAAAAACTAAATCTTTATTAGTTATATATGCAAATATTACAGCTAATAAAATTGCTATAAAGTTTGATATGTTTTCGTTCCATTGTAATATTGAATTCATTACATAGAATGAACCTAGGTTTACAATTGTTGTTAATATTCCAAATGCTATATATAAAATTACTTCTTTAGTTAATATTTTTTCTATTATCTTTCCAATCTTTTTCATATCTTTCTTCCTTCTCTAGCATTCTTTTATCTATTTTTTAATTCCTCTATTTGGTTATATCTCAATAAACTTAATTCATAATTTTCTTTATGTTGTTTTACAACAGTATGCAATATAACTCCACATTGTTCCACTATGACTGATAATGTTATAATTCCTGTTGCTAAAATGGCAGACGGTACTTTTGTTATATAGTGTGTATTAAGAAATTCTATTAATACTGGTGTTCCAACAGCAATTCCTATCATAAATAATATGAGTGCAATAATGGTAAAAAATTGTAATGGCTTATAATTTTTAAACATATTTACTATAGTTTTTATTACTTTTACTCCATCTCTTATTGTATTTAGCTTTGATTGACTTCCATTAGGTCTATCCCTGTATATAATTGGTATTTCCTTTATTATATATCTCTTATCCAATGCATATAAAGACATTTCTGTTTCTATTTCAAATTTTTGGCTTAATACTGGCATATTTTTTACAAACATTTTACTAAACGCCCTATATCCAGTCATAATATCTCTTAATTTTGTTTGAAATAGTAGATTAATTCCCTTTCTTACTAAATTGTTTCCAAATTCATGGAAATGACGCTTATTTTCTTTTTGATAAGTTCCATTGGATAATCTATCTCCAATTGTCATGTCTGCTTCTTCATTTCTTATCGGCTCTATTAATTGATGGACAAACTCTGCTGGATAAGTGTCGTCACCATCTACCATAACATAGATGTCTGCATCAATTTCTCTAAACATTGTTCTTACAACATTTCCCTTTCCTTGTTTAGATTCTCTTCTTACAATTGCACCCTCTCTTTTAGCAATTTCTGCTGTTTTATCTTTTGAATTATTGTCGTATACATAAATATCTGCATAAGGCAATTCTCTTTTAAAGTCTTTTATTACTTTTTCTATGGTAAGTTCTTCGTTATAACATGGTATTAATACTGCTACTTTTTTCATTTTGTTTCTCCTTCCATATATTTTTCATTTTATTATAATCTATACTTTCTATCATAGCACATAAAATTCCTAGTATGGCTATTGCTTGTATCCTATATGTGAAGTAAGAATGTATCGTAGAGTGTCCTGCAAAAATGAAATACCATATATATGGATATAAAGTTATGAATATAAGTGGAATAACTACTTTTATTTTCTTTGGTTTCTTTTTGTTCTTTACCATAATAATTCCCCAAATAACTGTAATTATAATCAATAATATGGCTAATACCGTATTATATAAATATTTAAGATTTTCTAGTATCGCTCCTAATCTTGGTGCTGGATATTGATCATTCCCATTTACTCTAAATATAATATTTTTAAGAGCTACTTCTATTACATTTCTTTGTAAAATAATAGAGGATATTACCCACTTAGCAAAAAATATTGTTGCATAAGATATTCCCCATAATATAGATAATTTTATTATATATATTATAGATTCCTTTATCTTACAATCCTTTTTATTTTTTAATAACACAACAATTATTAATGGTATTCCTAACGTTATTAATGGTGATGTTAGTAAATCAAAAAAGGTTGTACACCCTCCCATTATAAAAAATAAATAGGAATATAAATTTTCTTTATTCATTTTATATAAAAGGTTGACTAAAATCACAGATAATAGTGTCAATGCAAATACTCCTGTATATTGCAATGAACTTGGTACGATAAAGAAACATACAGCCAACATTGAAAATAAAAACGCCATTGCATGCATTATGCTTAAATTCTTGGAAATACATATGGCTGCTATCATTAATAATAAAAACATTAACATGTAAAATAAAAATCTTATTTCTTCATAATTGAAAAACAATAGTAATGGTCTTAGTACAGCTTGTATTCCGTGCCAATACCATGGATATTCTTCATTATTTTGAATATCTGGATTGTCCATTGCTTGTTCTATTGATATATATTGATTCCCGCCTTCTTCTGAAAATCTTGAATTTCCAAATGTTCTTACTAATAAGTTCTCATTTTCTTCTTTTCCTTTGTTCATCGCTGTATTTAATATTAATAAATCTGTAAATTCGTCTAATTGTGCCCCCTCTATATATTTTCCAAATAAAGGATTTCCATTTGATTTTAAAATGAAATCTTTTGACTCTTTGATATGTCCTTGTATTCTTTGGTTTGGTAACGCATAACTAATTAGCATAGCTATACAAAATAATACTAGCATTACAATAAAAATAAGAACATATACTAATCCTTGCTTTACTCTCTCTTTTTTCATTTCTATTCTCCTATATTAATTTTTTCCTTTATAATATATTGTGGTCTATCTTTACATTCATCATATATTTTTGCTATATATTCACCTATCATCCATAATGAAACAAGTATAATTCCACTAAAGAATGTAACTGCTACCATAATAGATGTCCAGCCAGTTGTTAGGTTATTCCATTTAAAGATAAAAGATAATAAAGAATAAATTAAAATGATAACAGATATAGAAATTGTTAACATTCCAAGCCCACCTACTATTTTTAATGGCTTGGTTGAAAATCCTATAATCCCATCCGATGCTAATTTTAACATTTTCTTTAGTGGATATTTAGTTTTACCAGCAAATCTTTCTTTTCTTTCATATTCAAATGCCTTTTGTTCAAAACCAACCCAGCTAAATAATCCTCTTAAAAATTTATTATGCTCCGGTAGAGAATTAATAACCTCAACTACCTTTCTATCTACTAATCTAAAATCACCTGTGTCTTTTGGAATTTCCACATCTGATAGTGCGTTTAATGTATGATAAAACATTTTTGCTGTCAATAATTTGAATTTAGACTCTCCTTCTCTAGTTTTTCGTTTACCATATATTACTTCATTTCCTTCTTCCCACAATTTTAGCATGTCTGATATTAATTCAGGTGGATCTTGCAAATCTGCGTCAATAATTACAATGACATCACCTGTTACATATTTTAATCCTGCTGTAACAGCACATTGATGTCCAAAATTTCTAGAAAAAGATATTACTTTTAGTTTTTGGTCTTTTTCTGCAATTTCTTTTAATATTGTCAAAGTTTTATCTTTACTTCCGTCATTAACACATATTATCTCATACTCATAATTTTCTATGTGTGATAAAATATTTGTCATTCGCTTGTAACATTCTTCTACTACCTCTTCTTCATAATACATTGGTATGACTACTGATATTTTTTTCATCTTCTTTTTTCTCCTTTATTTTACTATTTATCTTTATACTTGCAATCGGAATTAATACAACAATATATGGTATGATATATCTCGATTTTCCTTCCCATAATATATGAAATATAAAGCCACCAACAAAACTCAATAGTAATAAAATTACTTCATTTGACAGATTTCTTCTGTTTACTATTATAACCATGACGGTTACACCAAATATAATAAGCATTAGAGCTCGCTGATATAATTGAGCTGCTGTTTCATGTTTCAACATTTTTTCATCTATTTTAGTTGCCTCTTCTATTTCTTCTTCGGTTGGTTCTTCTTTATCCATATTTAAACTTAAGTTTTGCCATATAGACTCTTGTAATGGCTCTGCCCACATAGAAATAACCTTTTTGGTATAAAATTTTATAGTATAATAGATATCTCCTGAAAAATCAGTTATTCGTTGTTTTATCATTTCTACATATTGCTCATTTGCTGTGTCTATTTGATTCCATCCTATATCTGCACTTTCATTATACCATCCATTTGCTCTCATTCCTTCTTGCATTCCCATAGCCAAAAAACCTGTCGTTGGAAATGTTTTTTCCGGATTTAAATTATATTTTTTAGAAAGTACTCCTTTTAATATGTTGGATGGAATAATTGCTACTATGACAAACATTATAACACATAAAATTTTAATTCCTACCTGTATTAATTTTTCTATATTTTTCAAATCTACTTTTTTGATTTCTAATATATTCAATATTAAATAGATAGCTATTGCTATTATAAAAATCAAGTTATTCATTCTTTCCATAGCAGATATCATCATTAATATAGCCGAAAATACAAGGTATCTTATTTTTTTATTCTTTACATATTTCATAGCAAAATATAAAGCAAAAATGGTAAGTGGTAAACTCACTAAATCACCATAGGTAAAGTTAACTAGTAATATTAATGGAATATATGTAAATGATAGGATAAAAAATAATGTTTTACTGATACGATATTCTTTTCCTAACAACTTTAAAATAAAATATAATCCTATTACAGAAAAACAATTTGCTATAACATTTACTACTTTTATAATAATTACTTCACAAGAATTTAGCACCCAGAAGATTTTTGAAAATATATATGCTAACGATAAATTTTGAGGATATAATTCAAAATATTTAGTAGCTGTTAAATTCTCTCCTCGGAACATTTGGCAAGCACCTTCATAAACTCTCATGGAATCTGCTGCTGGTACTGATTGTCTTACATGAACCCACAGTAACATAATGGTAATATATATTAAAAATATAAATCCTATAATAGCAATATTCTTTTTCATACGTTTCTTATCTTCTTTTTCTACCAATTTATCAATACAATTACTAATACTAATAATTCCAATAGCAATCAAAGTCGAAACAATTAAATTACTAAGTCCAAAATAGGAAATCGTTACTTGTTCTTTCCATTCGCTACTTACTTCTGCTATGTAAATTAAATTCATTAGAAATACAATGATGCCTAATATAAGTGCTATCGTTATTATTACATTTTTTACAAATTTCATTTTTTCCCTCTTCTCTATTTCGAACCTATCTAATATTGAAAGAAATATCCTTCTCTTTCATTTTCTATTTCTTCTTTTACTTCATAATTCTTGATTCCTAAATCATCCATATTATACAAAGCCCCTTGTACTCCTATGTGATTGAGTTTAATTTCTACTACTTCATTTTCATGACAACATTGAACAAAGTCATTTATTTTTTTACCAATGTAAGCATCATTATTCCTTGTATTGGTAAGCGTTGTATATAATACGATTAATGTATTTACTAACATAATAATTGATATCATTACACCTAACACAAAATGTATTTTTTTATCTTTCTCCCATAATAAGTAGCTAAGCATAAGTATTGGAACAGCATAGAAATATGGAATATATCTTGCCCAATAACTTCCATCTAAAGCTAAGATTAATATTGCAGTAATTCCTAGTATGATTAGATAAGGAATTAGCATGTCCCATTTTTTATTTTTTATTAATTTTATAATTATATATATCGTTCCTATCATAGATGCAACAAATACTACACTAAATAATGGTCCAAATCCACCAACTCTTATATCTGGAATAGAATAATTTTTTATCTCTTCCTTAGATAACGTAAATGGTATTTTTAAAGTTGGTTGTACATTTTCTGATGAATAGGTTGGTGATACATTTTCTCCCTTTGAAAATATAGATATTAAAAATATTTGCAAATTATTTTTGTCACTAAATGATGATGGTTGTTCTTTTACTACCATATTTTCTACATGTCCTTCTCCATATAAAGGATATAATGGATTTCCATGGTCTATCATATTTCTAGTATAAGAAGAATAGCCTACAATTCCTATGGATACAAGAACTGTTACAATATAAAATATAGTATATTTTTTTAGTGTGTCAATAAATTCTTCTTTTCCTTGTCTATATGCTCTGATTAGCCAATATACATAAAAGGCAAAGCAGAAAATTCCCGCAAATGCTAATCCTGTAAATTTAATATTAATACATAAAAGTATACTACTTGCTAATACTAGTAAGTTTTCTTTTTGATTATATTTTTCTTTATCACTTTCTACGATACAAGCATATAATATCAATAATATGGATATCATTAAAGCTCCATCTACGTAGTAATTAAATATTTGTACTATGGTAATAGTATTAAATGCTAAAAGAACAGAAACTGCTAAACTTGTAAATAAGCTTCTTTTTTTGTCTTTGTATAAATAAGAAAATAGAATGCCAAATGCTACATACATTAGTAAAACTGTATAACCTTTTCCTGTTTCTATATTTCCTGTAAATGCATAAATAACAGCTGCATAAATTTCAGTTCCTTTTGCATAATGATCTATCCATAATGTATTAATGTTATCTTCTGATGTATTAAATACATTTCCATTCTCTTTTTTAAAGTCTTTGCTATCTTCATAAGCTGGATTCCATCCATTTTTCATACTTCCAATTGCTAATTTGTGATAAGTATTTCCATCTGCCGTAAAGTCATATATTTTTCCTTCTATAAATGTAGTACCCACAAATAAAAGCATTCCTAAGACAATTGCTATAATATTTATTTTCCAATTATCTTTTTTATAAAATAGCATACATTCTGCTATTGCAATTATTGTTATAATTGGTAGATGCCATCTTGTAACTGTTATTCCAACTAAAAATAATAATGTTGTTATTAGTAATATTGCTACTATTTCTATCAATAAAAATATAGCTGATTTCTTTATAATTTCTATAATCGTATTTTTACCTACTTTTTTCATTATTTATCTGCTTCCTCCTCATTTACAAATCTGGTTGAAAAAAATAATTAAATTGACACAGCTAAATTGTAATTATTTTCAATCTTACAATTGTTCTGCAAAACCCTTTTGCAATTTATTAAATATCATATATCCAATCATACAAGCAACAAGAGAACCTACAATTAATAATAATAATGGTACTATATCAATCATAGTTTGGTTATAAAATATATCTCGATAGGCCTCAATAATATAGGTCATTGGATTTATGTTTAAAATCCATCTATATTCTGCTGGTATCACATCGGCTGAATATACAATTGGTGTAGCATAGAAAAATAGTTGTAAAGCTACACCAATCAAGTGTTGCAAATCTCTAACATATACGGATATACTTGAGACAATCAAACCAATCGCAATCAATAATACATATTGTGCTACTAATACTAGAGGATAAAAAATAATGTATTTACTAATTCCTATTCCTCCAAAAATAACAAATGCAAGGATAATAATTGTTGATATTAAAAAGTTAACTGCTTCACTTGTTACAATAGAAATAGGTAAAATCTCTCTTGGAAAATATACTTTTTTTACAATATTTCCATTTTCTACCATGGTGAATGCTGACCTTGTTATTGCTGATGAAAAAAACGTCCATGGAATTAAGCCACAACAGATAAATACCGCATAATTTTCTTGTGGATTTTTTAAAATTAATTGAAATACAATAGCATATACAACAATTTGTAATAAAGGATTTAAGAAGGACCATAGTACTCCTAAAAATGAGTTTTTATATTTTCCCCTTATTTCCTTTTTTACGTTTGTTTTTAATAATTCTCTGTATTTATATAACTCTTTAAATACTTTTAGCATTTTTACTCCTTCATTCTATTTTATATCATTTTTTTAATTTTTTCTTTTATTCCAGTTTTCTTGATTATCCCCATAATACCTGTCGCCTTTAAGAATTTTATGAAGCCTCTCCATAGTGGATTTTTCCATAACATTCCTTTTATTCTAGCTATTTTGTATCGTTTTAAGTTTTCAGGCTCTGAATAATTTCCTACCTCTTGTGGAAAATAATTTCTAATATCTAATTGATTATACATAACTATATATTGTTTGTACAAGTCCTTATTGACTACACTTTTAGGATCTATCTGTGTTCCTCGTTTTGCAAATTCTTCAAACTCCTTTTCAAATATTTCTACCATATTGTTTACCGTATAACCATTTAGTATTTTTTCTCTACAATTTTCTTTTAATTTGGTATCCTTTAATACTTCTTGGATAGCTTTTACATATCGATTAATTTCTTCTTCTGAATAATCTCTATTGTTATATCCATTTTTAGCAGTTTGAATGTTTTGCACAACTCTTCCACAACTTTCATCTACTAATTCTTTTTGTCCTCCAACATCTGCTGTTACTACTGGTGTTCCCATAGCTAATGATTCATAGGTCGTAATAGTTAATCCTTCTACTAAGGAACATATTACACTTACATCTGCCACTTTGTAAAATGGTTTGACATTATTCTGCATTCCAAAAAAGATAATATTTTTATAGATTCCTTCTTTTTTTGCTGTATATTTCATTTCCTTTAGTTCTGGACCATCTCCCACTACCATCAACACAATATTTTTATTGCCTTCCAATATCTTCTTTAATACTTTTACGATAAAAATTGGTCTTTTTTCTTCTGATATTCTACATAAAAACAAGATTACCTTTTTATCTTTCAACTTGTCCTTTTGTTTTTCTAGATCTTTATTGTCTGAAATCTTTATTTTATGGCTATCAAATTCTTCTTCATCTACTCCTATATATACTGTTTCTACGTTATCAATAGTTCTTCCCATATCTTCTTTCATTGATTGTCTTAAAACTTTTGTACATGTATAGGTTTTATCTAAAAAGCTATCAATTGCTGTTGAATCTCTCGGATATTCACCATTTCTCCAGCTCCAATTTGCGCTATGTAAATAATCTGTAAATACTACTTCTGGAAATTCTGATTTTAGCCATGGTATAGCATAAAATCCAAAGTAACTATTCGATTGCATAACAATGTCTATATTCCTTGATTTTATCATATAATGGATAAATGCTGGCCAATCTTGTCTATGTAAAAAGCTGGTTAAGTCAAATACTTCTGCATATTTTTCAAATTTTTGTCTCCAAACATAGTCCGAATTTTCTGTTGTAACTATTGTAATATCAAATTTGTTTTTATCTAATCTAGATATTAAGTCTAAGTTGAATTTGTCAGCTCCTCCTACTTTAAACCAAGGTAATATAAATAAAAGTCTAATTTTTTCACCTTTTCTATTAATTGGCTTTCTATCCCAAGAAAATGTATAAGGATAAGAATCATAGTTAGATTTTGTTGTGGTTGGAAATTGAATGGCGTATACCTCTTCTTTTATTTTTTCTGCTTGTTTCGCAATTTCTTCTCTTGCGTGCTTATCTCTTTTTTTATCTTTATTAATAGAGTCTAGTATTCCGCCTTCTTTTTTCTTCCTATACCAAAAGCCATAATAATTCATTCGGATTGGAAAATATCCTTTTTCTAACATTCTAAGCCATAAATGCCAATCTTCATGGACATCGTTGTCAACTACACCATATCCCCCAACAGCTAATAAAGCTTCCTTTTTGATTAACGAACATACTGGCAAGATATTTTCTTTTTTCTCAGTATTGATATTAAATATCTGTTTCCACAAAAACTCTTGTCCATCAAAATTAACTAAATCTGCATAAACCCAAGATGCTTTTGGATTGGTTTGCAAGGTCCAATAACTACATTCTAGCATCGTTCTATCTATGACATCATCTGCGTCTAGAATAAATAACAAATCACATTTTGCTTTTGCTATAGCAATGTCTCTGGTTATAATTCTTCCTTGATTTTTTTCATGATATATTTTGATTCTATTATCTAAACTAGCAATTTCTTCTAGTGTTTCTTTTGTTCCTTCTTCTGTACTTCCATCATTTATGATAATCCACTCCCAATAAGGAAATGTTTGATTGATAATAGAATTGGCTGTTTGTCTAATATATTTTTTAGCGTTATAATATCCTGTTATGATACTGATAATTGGTTCCTTGTCATTTATGGATTGATTTAAGTTTAATTCTTTTCCTGGTATCATACTATAGTCAAAATATTTTTCTTCTTCGTTCATCAATATACTCTCCTTTATCTAGTTTCTTTTACATATTCTTCTACCACTTCTTTTGTATCTCCATCCATTCTTATTTTGCCATTATATAGCCAGATGGTTCTATCACATAATCTTTTTACAGATTCCATGCTATGGGTTACAAATACCATGGTCTTTCCTTGTTTTTTTAATTCTAACATTTTTTTAAAGCATTTATTTTGAAAGTGCTCATCTCCAACTGATAAGATCTCATCAATTAATAAAATATCAGCATCTACATTGATGGCTACTGAGAAAGCTAACCTCATATACATTCCCGATGAATAGGTTCTAACTGGATTATCAATAAAAGGTCTTAATTCAGAAAACTCAATAATTTCTTCTATTCTTTCATTAATTTCTTTTCTTGTTAAACCAAATATAGAAGCATTAAAATATATGTTTTCTCTTCCTGAAAAATCCGGATGGAATCCTGCTCCCAATTCAAGCAAAGAAGTTAATTTCCCACAGGTTGTTATTTTTCCCTTATTGGGATATATTATTTTTGTCATTAATTTTAGTAGTGTCGATTTTCCACTGCCATTGGTTCCTATTAACGCAACAACTTCTCCTTTTTTTATTTTAGCATTAATTCCTTGCAAAACTATTCTTTTTTCTTTTTTATTTCTAGAAAATAAAAATAATAATTTTTCTTTTATTGTATTTGCCTTATCTAAATAAACACTAAATGTTTTGTATACATTATCAACAATTATACTATATTCTTCTGTTTCTTTCATTATTAAGATACATTCCTTTCAATTTTTTCTTATTATATCATAATTCAGTTTATTGTAAAGGCTTTTCACTAATTTTAATTTTTAAGCCATTCTTCAAATTTTGTAAATTGATTTTCTGCTTCTTTCCTTATTTTTTCTAATTTTCTGTTATTTATCTTTTTAAAATTATATTTTCTAAGTCTTATATCATATGTTATATCTCCAATATTATCAAATCTTCGAAATATTTTATAGTCTTTAATTACATTTTCTGTTTTTGCACTATAAAATAAATTATATATTTTTTGTTTTAATATAATTGATAAAATCATGGAATGAAATCTAGTACATACCATATATTTTATCTTACTATATTTCTTTAGAAATTCTTCTATGTTGCCTTGGTAAAAAAGTTCCTCTATATTTTCTAAATATGGCTCTGGAATCATTGCTTTTATTTTAGAAATTGCTTTTTCATCTTCTTCAAATTTGCAAAATGATATTAAGGAAACCTTATAATTTTTTTTTGCAAATTTAATAACCATTCTTTTTATATAATCGTTATAGATTTCTTCTTTATCTTTTAGCTTTTCTCTAATAGATAAATCAATAACAGATATCCCTAATCTCTTTTTGTCCTGTTTTTGTTCAATTTCATTAAACTCACAGGTAAAACCCATATCAGGTGCATAGCAAACACTTGGTATTTCTTTAAATGTTTTATAAGACGCTTTATCCCTAAAGCTTACTCCTTGACATAGTTGAAAATTCTCTTTTACCATATTTAAATATTCTTCTGTTTGATAAGGTCCAAAATTACATGTCATATAAAAAAATGGTTTCTTATGTTTATTACATTTTTTTATAAAACGATTAAATTCCTTTGCCTCATGTCTTGCATATTCTGATTCCATAAATATGGATCCACCTACATAAATAAAAGCGTCAAATTCTTCTATTTTAACAAGATCAACATTCCTATCTTCTTCTATAAAATTTATATTTTCAATATTTGTTAATGGTTTTTTATATTTTTCTTCTTTAATATGAATATAAAACTGAATATCTTGATATCTCTTAGCTAAAATATAGATAAATAAATCATCTCCAAGATTTGCTCTTGAATACCCAAATAGTAGCACTTTTTTTTTCATAACTATTCTCCCCCTTTATTAATTATTTCATATATGGAAAATTCATAATGTTCAATATGATAAGTTCCACATTTTTTATACTCATAGCCCTTATCTCGTAACTCGCCTAAAATAGTATTTTCTATTGTAAACACATCAACTGTTTTGTCCATCTTTTGAATCTCTTCTAATTGTTCTATAATTCTCATATTGGTTTGCCTATATACTAGTTTCGTTAGTTCTGCTATTTCTTTATTATATACATAAGTTTCTGTTGATGGATAATAATAGGCAATTACTCTTTGTATCTGGTTTCCATCAAAAAGTAAGACGTTTTCAGAAATTGTATTAATATAAGATAAAGTTTTATCTATTTCTTGTTCATATTCTCGTTCTTTTTTCACTAGACTGATTTCATTTCCTATTGTGATAATCAATAAAACTGTTATTAGTAGACTCTCTCCTAAGTAACTTCGTTTTTTATTGCTAACTTTTCCCAATATAATCGCAACTGCTAACCATAAACACCCTAAACTGCATATTATATATCTTCCAATAAAAATTGGTCTTAATGATAAAGAAGCTATTACACCTATCAGAATTGTTCCGATTGGTGTCAAAAGTCCATATAAGCAATATCTACTCTCTTTTTCCTTTCTTTTTTTCCATAGTAAAAGTACTGCAATTAATAAAACTCCTGCCAATATATAAGTAAATATTTTATTTGATTCTACTGCATAAGGTAATTCAAAATAACTAAAAAAAAAATAGATAATGTGATTTCTCCAATCCAATAACTCTCCTTTACTGTCATCACTTGTTTTATCCATACAATTAACCATGGCAAATATAAGATACATGATATAGCAATGGAAATTATAATTCTTTTTATTTCCATTGCATTCTTATTCATAATTGTATCTATCAACATATATATATATACATATCACTGAAACTAAGGCAAAATAGTGTATATATCCTGATAATAGTGCAAATACAGTCATGACTACAAGGTCTATTTTTTTATTACTTTTTTTCCATTTTATACCATACAAATAAAACATTGTAACAAAGAAAAGTCCCCATGTATACATTCTTATTTCAATTGCATAATTCATAATTTGAGGCATACCTAATAGAAAAATTTGAAATAAAAAAGAAGTCCTTTTTCCAAATAATTTCTTTATCGTAGTATTGCTAGCAATTAATAATAACAATATAGGGATACTAGATACTAATTTAGCTGCCCAAATACTATTGCCTAAAAATACTTGAAAGATACATACCCCTATTTTTAATATAATATAATATTTTAATTATGCTTTTTATACTTTTTTCTTTCATTATTTATTCGTTCCTTCTTTTTATTCATAATTATTCTATCACACTATATTTCTTTTTACAATAATTTATCTGTTTTAACTTTCGTTTTTTGGCAGTAAAAATTTTGCTGATTATCGGGGACGGAAGAGTAAAATTCAAAATTATTACTTAATGAAATAATAAATAGAAATTGTTAGATAAAAAACAACTCTAGTGATATTGAATTGTCAACTAGAATTGTTTTTCAATTAATTTATGTAGATTCCTGTTCTGGTACATTATTGGGTGAATATGTACAATCAATGTCTATTACCTCACCAACTCCTATCGTATTTTTTTCTTGTTCTGGAGTTATTTTTATTCCTGTATCTTTTTGTACTACTACTGTTATTCTTTTTTCTACTGTTCCATCTAATGATTTTATGATAATTTCTGATGTTCCTGCCTTTAATCCCCTTACTTTATTCCAATATACGCTTAAAACACTACTATCTGACGCTGTCCATGTGAAGTCCTGTTCTGTTACATTATTGGGTGAATATGTACAATTAACATTTATTACCTCACCAACTCCTATCGTATATTTTTCTTGTTTTGGAGTTATTTTTATTCCTGTATCTTCTTGTACTACTACTGTTATTCTTTTTTCTACTGTTCCATCTAATGATTTTATGATAATTTCTGATGTTCCTGCCTTTAATCCCCTTACTTTATTCCAATATACGCTTAAAACATCACTATCCACTGCTGTCCATGTGAAATCCTGTTCTGTTACATTATTTGGTGAATATGTACAATTAATGTCTATCACTTCATTTACACCAATTGTATAAATTTCCTTTTCTGGTGTTATTTGTATTTCTGTATTTCCCTGTACTACTATTTTTATTCTTTTTTCAACTGACCCATCTAGAGTTTTTACTATCACATATGCTGTTCCTTCTTTTAATCCTCTTACTTTATTCCAATATACACTTAAAATACTAGTATCTGATACCGTCCATGAAAAATCTATATTAGCTGCATTTGTTGGTAAATAGCTATAATTTATATCGATTACTTCATTGACTCCAATTGTATATTCTTCTTGTTCTGGTATGATTTCTTGTACCTTTGGTTGAACAATAATCGTAATTTGCTTTTCAATTGAGCCATCTTGTGTTTTTACAATAATTTGTGATGTTCCTTCTTTTAATCCTCTTACTCTATTCCAATATACACTTAAAACACTACTATTTGACGCTGTCCATGAAAAATCAGTATTGCTTGCATTCCTTGGCAAATAACCATAGTTAATGTCAATTACTTCATTGACTCCAATTATATAAGTTTCCTGTTCCGTTGTGATTTTTTGTACTGGTATATATTGAGGTCTTGGTACTGCTAATACAGGCATATTTTCATATACTGGTATCGTAAATTCAAAAGTACTACTTAATATTCCATTTTTTAAATATGCTCGATACATAGTATTTCCCTCATCATTTGCCGCCCTGATATTTTGCATATATTGATGGTTAAATAAATTGCTACTATCAACTACATTATATTTTTGAAAATAAAGTGTTGCTTGTCCTTGATTAATATATTGTTTTTTTATGAATTTAGCTCCGCCTTTAATACTCGCTTCTACTGAAAACCACTGTTGATCATATGCATATTGGGCTCCTGCTAGCAATCCCGCTTCTGTATCATTTCCACTAACATTAATATTAAATAAGTTATATACTTTTACAAACTCTCCTGTTTTTGTTCTATATAAATATCCATTCATTGCACCAGCACCAGTAGCACCTTGTTCTTGTTTAATTCTTGATACAATGTGAAATGGACTAATGCCTTCCGTTTGAGCTGCTTCTATAATAGCATCTATGTAAGAATCATTATATAAGAATGTATTCTCTGTCATCTTTTTTACTGCTTCTCTATCCCCAACTGATGAAGATAAATCTTGGAATTGAAATATGTATGCTGCATCCAAACTGTTTCTTGGATCCATCATATATTCAACGGCTTGTCGTGAAGCACAATACCATCTTTTTGAAACATCATACTTCACTCCTTTACAGCTTGGTTCTTGACATCTCCATGCCTCATCATATGTATCATATATTAAACTTTTAGGAGAACTACCATGTCCTTGTCTTTCTTGTTCTATTACATAGTTCCAATCAAGACCTGTATATAGAAGTTTTATCTTCCAGTTAGGATATTGTGATTGAATTTTTTGTAATAATTCTTTATACCCTGAATATTTTGAAGTATCTATTCCTTTTATATCATAACTTGTATAAGACGCATTTGAAATATGCATTCCTAATAAGCATATGACTAGAAAAATAAATATAGTAATCATAAATTTTATTTTATTAATTTTCACACTATAACCTCCTTTGCTTTAATCCATTATATATGACTTTTTTCTTTTTTTCAATATAATCCGACAAAATTTGCATACCATTTTATAGAAAAAGCCCTTTTCAATACTTATAAAAAGAGCTCTTTTAGTCTATTGTTCTTCAACAATTATTTTAATTCTTTTTTCCAGTGAACCATCTGGTGTTTTTATAATAATATAAGCTTTTCCTTCTTGTAAGCCTCTTACCTTATTCCAATATACGTTCAAAACACTTGTGTCTGATGCAGTCCATGAAAAATCTATATTGGTTGCATTCTCTGGTAAATAACTATAATTAATATCAATTACTTCATTAACGCCTATGGTATATTCTTCCTGTTCTGGTATAATCTGTTGTACTTTAACATTATTTTTATCCACTACATTAATTTTAATTCTTTTTTCCAGTGAACTATCTGGCATTTTTATAATAATGTAAGCATTCCCTTCTTTTAGACCTCTTACTTTATTCCAATATACGCTCAAAACGCTTGTGTCTGATGCAGTCCATGAAAAATCTATATTGGTTGCATTCTCCGGTAAATAACTATAATTGATATCAATTACTTCATTAACTCCTATAGTATATTCTTCTTCCTCTGGTATAATTTGCTCAACTGGTATCTTGATAACATTTACTTTTATTCTTTTTTCTGTTATTCCTTCTGGTGTTTTAATAATTACTTCAGAAGTTCCTTCTTTCAATCCTCTTATTTGATTCCAATATACTCTTAAGACATCCGGATTGGATGACTCCCAACTAAAGTCTGTATTTTCTGCATTTTCTGGCAAATAGTTATAATTAATTTGAATAGCTTCATTAATTCCTATCGTATATTCTTCTTGTTTCGGTATAATATCATCAACATAAGTTTTATTTGAATCTTTTACCACTACTCGACAACTTACTTGCTTTCCTCCCGCTCTAGAAGTCGCTGTAATAGTTGCACATCCTTCTTTCAGACCTCTAATATACCCTTCATAAACTCTTACTACTTCTGAGTTAGAAGATGTCCAATATAAGGTTTGGTCAGTACTATTGCTTGGATTAAAATTAACACTAATATAGTCTCGTTCGTTAATCGTTACCTCCCTTTGTGTCTTATCTATAGAAATACTTTGTAATGGCACAGCTGGTTTTGTAACAACAACTTTACAAGTAGCAATTCTTTGATTGCTTTTACTTATTGCTTTTATTGTCGCTACTCCTTCTTTTAGTCCTCTAATTCTATTTCCCCATATCCTTACGACCTCAGGATTTGATGAATACCACTCTACCTCATCATTAGATACATTAATCGGATTGAATACAACATTTAAATATTTTACTGGTTGTAGATCCTTTTCTTGCATTTCCAAATTCAACTCGCTACTATCCATTGTCATTGATTTCACAGGAATATATCCTTGTCCTTTTCTTTTTAATTGATATGCATCTGCAATTCCTTTTACATCTGCTTGTGCCAACCTTCTTATTTTTTCATCTGAATTAATAAATTCTCTATCTTGTGAATTACTAATAAAGCAATGTTCTACTAATAACGATCTCATTTTCACCCTTTGAGCATATCTTATAATACCATAATAATCTTGTACTACTCCACTATCATACCATTCATCAGCTTTTCCACTTCTTGTTTGAACTCCATTATTTCCAATTCCTAAGGAACTTATATTGTTTAAAATAATACTTGCAGCTTCCGAAGCTTTTTTGTTATATTCAACTTGTGTATTATCTTGTGTTACCCAAATTGCTGCTCCTCTTGTATTACTTGCACCTGAATTAATATGCATACTAACTAGTAAGTCAGCATTATAATTCTTAGCAATTTCTACTCTATCATAAATAGTTGGACAATCATTATAACGAGTTAAATAAACTTTTACTCCTTCATATTTTTCCAATTCTTCTTTAGCATAATAAGCAAGTTTAAAATTAACATCTGCCTCTTTAATATTTCCCCCTATAGCTCCTGGATCTGAAGCTCCATGTCCTGGATCCAAAACAATCACAAAATTACCTTCTGAATCTGCTGCTTTTACATCTCCAGACATCCATAATAAAAATATCAATCCTAATAGAAAAATGATAGATATCAGTTTTATTTTTCCCCTATTTTTCATTTTTTCTCCTTTCTATTACCAATTTTATTGCTATACTTATGATAATAGTTACCATTATAACTATTATTATATAAAAAAATATACCAGTATCCTCAACCTCTTTATTTTTTTTATTTTCTATTATTGGCTCTTTACCTTCTGGATTTTCAACTTCTATGCCTTCCTTTTTAGCTGTCAAATAATATGTTTTTACAGTTTGACTATCTTCTGCTGTTACTTTTACTTGAATATTTTGAATAACATCTTTTAAATTTTCATTACCTATAACTTCGATTTTTGACTTTTCATTTTCCGGAATTGCCTCTATATTTAAATATTCTATATTCTTTGGATATTCAAATGCATAATTTATTGTATCGGCATCAAATTTGGGCGCTAATTCATATTCTCCTACTTTAAGACTTTTTAAGTTCGCATTTGATTTTTCTTTTTCTCCTTTTGTTATATATATATAATAACTTTGCTTATCTTTTCCATTTTCAGCTACTACATTTATTTCAAAAACATTTCTTCCTTCCTTTAAATTCTTATCTCCTACTACATTCACTTTAGCTTTAGAGTCATCTGGAATTGCTTCAATTACAACTTTTTCAACACTATTATCAACATTAACTACATATTCTGTAGTTAGCATATCAAAAGTAGGCTCAATATCAATACCATTTATTTTTATAGCCTTTAACATCGGATTATTATTTTTAGCATCTGTAGCATTTACATTACTTATTTGAAACGAGTTAAACATAATTATTATCATTATAAAAATGATTTTTTTCATTGTATTTTTTAACATTTTCTTTATCCTCCATTACACCACAAGTACTTTTTTATTTTAACATTTAATTTTAACATTTTCAATATATTTAAAAGTTCTTTTTGTTTTCATTTTTCCTGGAATCCATAGAATTATAATTAAAAGTTTATTATAAAAACCCTTTATTTTTCTTAAATCATATTTTTGTTTTGTTAATGTTGCAAATAATATATAATGTTTTATTGCATACATTCTTTTCTCCCAAAGTACATCTTTCATGTTTCTTCCTAATATTTCTTGAAAGAATTTAAAATACCCTTTTGGATTTTCTTTAAATTGCTTTTCTAAATTTTTTGTATATCCACTTTCTTGATATTCACATATCATTATTGGTAAATTAAAACATAGTAATTCAGCTTTTTCATCCATTTCATAATACATTCTTGCTTCTGTTACAAATTTTTCTCCATCTTCTAATTTGTGTTTATATTGTTTTCTTATATTAGTTATAAATAAAATTGCTCTTTCTCCTTGATCATTTTCTTTAAAATGTAAGTCAAACAATGTTGTTCTTTTTTTGGTAAATACTTTACCTAAGCTTTCTCCCTTTGTTGTGAATTTTAAAAAACAATATCCATATATTCCTTTTTCATCTTGTGTTTTTTCTATTCTTTCTTTCATAAATTTAAAAGAATTATCTGCAAAATAATCGTCTGAATCACAATCTATCATATATTGACCTGTTACATGTTCTACTAAATTATTTATTGCTGCCATTTTTCCTTGATTATTTTGTTTATAATATTTTATTTCTAAATTTGATGCTTCTTTAAATTCTTTTACTATATTTTCTGTTTCATCTGTTGAACCATCGTCCATTATTAACCATTCTATTTCTATACCAAATTTCAAATTTTTTACTAAACTATAATATAATCTATTTAATAATTTTCCTCTATTATATGTTGGTGTAAGCACCGAAATCCTCATTTTTATTCTCCTATAAAATCTATTATATCTTTTAATCTATTTAAATTATTATAATTGCTTGAAAATTCTTTATTACGGTATGGTTTTTGTATTATTTCTTTTAATCCTTTATATATACCTTCCTCTGTATTTTCCAATATTTTAGAATTTTCATATTTTTCTATTGCTTCTCTTGCTGCTGTATCAGTAATAATAATTGGCTTATTTAATATTTTTGCTTCTTCTAAAACCATGCCATATCCTTCAAACTCAGATAGTAAGCAAAAATAATCCGCCTTTTTTATGTATGGATATGGATTTTCTTTTTTCCCCAACAAGAAAAATGTATCTTTTACACCATACTTTTTTATTAGACTTACTAGTCTTTCTTTATCTGGCCCATCTCCGATTATATAAAAATTATGTGTCTTTCCATTTTCTTTTATTAATTTACTATGTACCTTTATAAGTCTATCTATAGCTTTTTGAGGAACTAATCTTGCTACTGTTACAAAATTTAACGAATTTTCTTTTATTTCTTCTGCTTTACCTAAATTAGATTTTTCTAATATTTTTTTTGCATCTATATAGTTATAAATTACTCTTTTATCTTTGCTTTTAATCTTTCTTGTATTATACATTTTATTAAAACTTTTTAAATTATCTTCACTTACAAATGCTAATTTATCATATTTCAAATATGTTTTTTTATCTATACATTTCTTTACCTTTGCTTTTACTCCTCGCCCAAAAACTTTGGATATATCATTATGAATCCATACTATCTTATCTGTTTTTTTATTTTTTACACTAAAAAGCCTTGTTATTGGTCCTTCCAAAAATGCAATTTCCACATCATAATTATCTTTTATATATTTTTTATAAATTTTTTTCTTTAATAATAATACTTCTAGTGGAACTACAAACTTTCTTTTTAGTGGTGATAATTCTAAATAAGCTTCATCATATAAGCTTTTTAATTTTATTTTATTATTTAATTGTTTTTCCAGCTCTCCTTTTGCATATATGGTAAAAATAGTAATTTCATATTTATCACATAATGCATTTGATAAATCTACTAATACTCTTTCTGCTCCACCTAAAGTTAAGCTTGTTATTCCAAATAAAATCTTTTTCATTATTTTCCTCTTTATATTATAATATTCTTTTTTCACATTCTACTAAATATACTAGAATAAATCTTATAGGTAAATTTATTTAAAGTTCTCATATAGAAATTCTTTTTATTTTTCTTTTTTAAAAGATTATTTTTCTTCCAATTTGGAAATTTTGTATTTAAGTTTGTCCATGTCATTTCAATCAATTTCTCTCTAATTTCTTTGTCATTAACTTTAACCATTCTCAGTAATGAACTGCATAGCAAGTATCTAGTATAAATATATTCTAATTGTTCTTTGTATTCATCATAAATATTTTTTTCTTTATAATAATTAATAACATGATCCAACACATCAAAAATCTCTTTTGTTCTTTCATTTTGTAAATTAGAAATTGATTCTTCTCTTTGAACATAATGAATACATGGCTTTTTTAAGAAAGATATTTTTTCTAAATATGGAATTAATTTATATGTAAATTCTACATCTTCATATCTATATCCATTTGGGAATTTTATTTTTGTTTTTTCTAATATTTCTCTTTTGATTAACTTATTCCATGCAACTACTCTTACTTTTTCTAGCATTTCTTTCTTATTATAATAATATTCCCCTATATCTACTTTAGTTTTATTGGGATATTCCCAATAAAAATCACACTCTACCATATCACTATTTTCTTTTTTAGCTAATTCATACATATCTTTATACATATTATTCTCTACATAATCATCTGAATCTAAAAATGCTATATATTCTCCTTTTGCATATGGAATAGCAAAATTTCTTGCATCTGACAATCCGCCATTTTCTTTTTCTAAACATACTATTTTCTTTGGATATCTTTCTTGAAATCTTTTTACTATTTTCATTGAATTATCTTTTGTTCCATCATTTACAATAATAATTTCTATTTCTTCTAGTGTTTGATTTATTAGAGAATTCAAACATTTTTCTATGTATTTTTCTACATTATAAACAGGAACTATAACACTTATTTTAGGCATATTTCTACCTCATCTTTAAATATAATTTTACATTTATTTTTAATAATATTTTTTTTAATAGTTGCTTTAAATTTCTTACTTTAATATTGTCACACATTTTTCTTTTTTTTATTTCTTTTATATATTTATCTTTTTCACTTTCTTTTAATTCTTCTAATTTTAAAAGAATAGCATTTGTATAATATATTTTAACATTTTCTTTTGTTCTTTTATCTAAATTTATATTTTTAATCATTTCTATCATATTATCATAATGTTTTAATGCATCATACATTCTTCTTTTGGTTTTTTCATAATCTTCATTTCTTGTAATACTATTAGATGACTGTACATATTCATATAAATAATAAGGTGTTGAAACTACATTTTTTGCAACTAATATAATTATTGGTATCAATCCAAAATCTTCATGATAAGTTTGTCTGAATTTCAGATCATATTTAGTAAATAACTCTCTTTTTATTAAATATACACATGGTGAATCAATTAAAACATCTTCACTGAACATTATATTAAAAGCTTCTTCGCCAGTAACATTTTCAAAAATTGGACCTGGTACTTTTTCAATTATTCTTCCATTTTCATTTACTCTCTGTAATTTAAATTTTATTAAATCTACATTATTATCTATGTAAGGCATTAATTTTTCAACCAATTTTACATCTACATAATCATCTGAATCAACAAACATTATATATTCTGAAGTAGCTTTTTCAACTCCAAAATTTCTAGTTTTCGCAATTCCTTCATTTTGTTTTGCATAATATTTTATTAGCTCTTGCCTTTTTTGATTTTTTATATATTCCTTTATCACTTCTTCTGAATTATCTGTTGAACCATCATTTATTATAATAATTTCTAATTCATCCTTAATTGTTTGATTTGTTAATGAATTCAAGCACTTTTCTACATATTTTCCAGTATTATACACTGGTACAATTACACTTACTCTTGCCATTTTTTAGCCTTTCAAAATATTCTTTCTAATTTTTTTATAATTTCGCTATTATATTGATTAGCATCAAATTCTTGTTTTATATCAAATCCTTTTTCAATAAATAATTTCATTTTTTCATAAATATCATCTATACTTTTATCAGTAACATATCCATATTTTCCTTCTACTTGTTCATAATCTGATACTTTTGTAGTAATAATAGGTTTATTTAAAATAAAACTTTCTAAAAATACCACTGGATACCCTTCATAATCTGATGTTAGAATTACACAATCTGATATTTTAAAATATGGATATGGATTTTGTTTTCTTCCTAAAAGTTCTATATTTTCTTGTAATTTATTTTTTCTTATTTCTTCTTTATAAAAATTACTATCCGGTCCATCGCCAATCCATAACATTTTAAATCTATATCCATTCATTTTTAATCTTTTTGCTACTTCTATTATTCTAGTAAGTTTCTTTTGTTTTTCATCATGTCTCCCTACATTAATAAAAGTAGTTATTCCCTCATCTTTTTTTTCATTTACTTTTTCTTCTGCTAATTTTTTTATTTTTTTACTATCAATCAAATTGTTACAAACCAATGTTTTTTCTTTCATTTCTGGGAAAATATTTAAAAAACTACTTTTTCCTTCTTTTGACACAAAAATCACATGCTTGAATTTATTATAATTTATTTTCTTAAAAAACTTCTTCATTTTGACTTTATCATTTCCAAATAAGGTATAGTAATCAGCATGACCCCATAAGCATGAATTTTTTGATGCTACTCTACTAATAAAAGATGCCACAATAGAATAGGTTGCAAAACTTGCTGAAAAATCAAATTTATTTTTATATTTAATCATAAATTTAAATCGTTTTACTAAATTTTTCGCTTTTCTCTTTAGTATATTTTTGCTTTCATCTGGTCTATATTCAATTACTTTTATATCTTTGTTTAATTCCTTCAAGAATATCCCCTGTTTTTTTTCTAATATAATAGTTATTTGATATCCTCTTTTTTGTAAATAATTTGTCAATGTTACTAGTGACTTTTCTATTCCACCTATATCTAAAGAATATGCTGCAAATAATAATTCTTTCATTTTTTCTCCCTCTATTTTATACACTTTTATTTTATCAATATTTATTTATTTAGTCAATCATAAATTATTTAAACAAAAGAAAAATTGCCATATACTACTCTAATTCGTATTGGCAATTTTCATTTTTATTATTTTTTATTAACTTTATCCCTCTACTGGATAAACACTAACTTGTTTTTTGTCTCTACCTTTTCTTTCAAATTTAACATTTCCATCTACTAATGCATATAAAGTATCATCACTACCCTTACCAACATTAGTTCCTGGATGTACTTTTGTTCCTCTTTGTCTTACTAGGATATTTCCTGCTAAAACAAATTGTCCATCAGCTCTTTTTACACCAAGTCTTTTAGACTCACTCTCTCTACCATTATGAGAGCTACCTTGACCTTTCTTATGAGCCATGTTTCTCAACTCCTTTCGGTTTTGTTTTATTTATGTTCCCTTTATTAAAATCTATGTTTTAATTAAAAACTAAGCTTCTACTTTTTCAGTAGCTTTTGTTGTTTCTGCTTTTTTAGCTGTTGCTCTTTTAGCAGCTGTTTTGATTCCTGTAATTTCTACTTTTGTATATGGTTGTCTATGACCTTGTTTTCTTCTATAGTTCTTTTTAGCTTTCATTTTGAAAACAATGATCTTTTTTGCTTTACCATGAGAAACTACTTTTCCTTCTACTTTTATACCTTTTACATAAGGATTTCCTACTTGTACTTTTCCTTCTTCAGATACTAAGATTACTTTATCAAAAGTAACTTTTTTTCCTTCCTCTGCATCTAATTTTTCAAAAAATACAACATCTCCTTCTGCTACTTTGTATTGTTTTCCACAGCTTTCGATTATTGCGTACATTTAAAATGCACCTCCCTTATTTGTATACTCGCTAATCCTTAAATTTCAGGCAATTAACTTATTGTTAATATTTAGGTGCCTTGACTAAGCGGATTACAGTTCCTAATTTTACCATACTTCTACTTAATTGTCAATTGTTTTTTCAAATTTTCAAGTGCCTTTTTTCGGTGACTTATTAGATTTTTTTCTTCTTTTGTTAATTCTGCCATTGTTTTTCCATTTTCTAGTTCAAATATTGGATCAAATCCAAATCCATTTTCTCCTCTTGGTTTTTTAGTTATTTTTCCTTCTATTTCTCCTTTTCCTACAATTATTTCTCCATTATCATAGTATGTTATTACACATCTTACTCTTGCTTTTCTGTCTTCTTCTTTTAAATCTTTCATTTTTTCTAATATAGCTGTATTCCTTTGTTCTGGAGTAGAATTTTCTCCTAAAAATCTTGCTGTATATATTCCTGGCCATCCATCAAAAATATCTATACATAACCCACTATCATCTGCGATGCATGGCATATTTGTTATTTTTGATATTTCTTTTGCTTTTTTTAATGAGTTTCCTTCAAATGTGTCTGCATCTTCTTCTATTTCTATATTGCACCCTACTTCTTTTAGACTAAGTAATTCATAATTATTTAAAATTTCTTTTATTTCTTTTAATTTTCCTTGATTATTAGTTGCAACTATAATTTTTTTCATTTTTTTCGATCTCCCTTTTTTATTTATATTTATCATAATATTAATGTTTTTTCAATGTATAATAGAATAAAATCTGACATTAATAACATTCCTATAATATAAAAAAGAAGTTCTAATTTGAACCTCTTGTATATTTTACTAATAATTTTTCTACTTCATCAGAAGTAGCTAATTTCAAAACTTCATCAGCCAATTTCTGGCATTCTTTAAAATCTAATTTTCTTATCAATTTTCTTACATTTAAAACTTTATTAGCATTCATTGAAAACTCATCTAATCCTAAGCCTATTAATAAAGGGATAAATGTTGCATCTCCTGCCGCTTCTCCACACATTCCGCACAAGATGTGGTTTTTGTGAGCACCTTCAATTGCTTTTTTTATAAGTCGAATTACAGCTGGATGAAAATGTGTATATAAATTAGCAATTTTTTTATTTCCTCTTTCAACAGCTACTGTATATTGAATTAAATCATTTGTTCCAATACTAAAAAAGTCACATTCTTTTGCTAATTCATTCGCAATAAGTGCTGCTGCTGGTATTTCTATCATAATTCCAATTTTTATATTTTCATCAAATTTAATTTTCTTTTCTCTTAACTCTTCCTTTACTTCATTTATTATTTCTTTTGTTTTTCTTAACTCTTCTAATGATGAAATCATTGGTATCATAATAGCCATATTTCCAAAAGCACTTGCTTTTAAAATTGCCCTTAATTGTACTTTAAATAAATTAATGTCATCTAAACAAATCCTAATTGCTCTATAACCTAAAAATGGATTATCCTCTTTTGGCAATTTCATATATTTTAAATCTTTATCTCCACCTATATCTAATGTTCTAATAATTACTTCTTTATTCTTAAGTTTTAATACTACTTTTTTATATGCTTCAAATTGCTCATTTTCAGTTGGAAAATTTTCTGAGTTCATATAAAGAAATTCACTTCTAAATAATCCTACTCCTTCTGCTGTGTTTTGAATTACAATTTTAACATCATCTGGCATGCCTATATTAGCTAAAACTTTAACTTCATGTCCATCTTTTGTTATTGAATCTTGATTTTTATAATTTTCTAATTCATTCTTTTCTTTTTTTATCTTTTCTTTTATCTCTTCAAAATTTTTATATTCTTTTTTAGAAGGATTCACAAAAATTTCACCTGTTTTTCCATTTATAGCAACAACATCATTTCGTTTTATATTTTGTGTTATTTTGTTAACTCCTACACTTGAAGGAATTTCATGAGTCCTTGCCATAATAGCCATATGAGAATTCATCCCACCTACTTCTGTAATAATTCCTTCTATATTTTTAAAATCTAATTTTGCAATATCAGATGTTGATAATTCTTTTGCAACTAAAATTGTATTTGAAGGTAATTTAGATAAATTTATTTCTTCTTTTCCTATTATTTTTGCTATGATTTTTTTCTTCATATCTTCTATATCCTTACTTCTTTCAGAAATATAGGTGTCATCTACTTTTTCAAATTCTTTTATTATTTCATTAAAACCAATTTCTGTTGCATAAGCTGCATCCCATTTTTCTTTTTCAATTATTTCAATTGTTTTTTGAATCAAATTTGGATCTTGTAATATTAAAAGATATGCTTGCATAATTTCTTTTTCTGTTCCAGATATTTTTTCTAATAAGTCTTCTATTTCTTTTTCAACCTCTTTTATTGCTTTATAAAACTTTTCTTTTTCTAATGTAACATCTTTTATTTTATTTTTTTCTAATTTAATCTTTTGACTTTTATAAATAATTGCTTTTCCTAATCCTATACCATCAGAAATTCCTGTTCCTTTTAGCATATTTTATCCTTCTTTCTATAGAAATCTATATTAATCAAGATTTTCTTTAATAATATTTTTTAAATTTTCTAATGCTTCTTTTTCATCTTCCCCATTACATATAATTTCTATTTCTGTTTTTGATTTTATTCCTGCTGCCATAAGCATTAATGGAGATTTAGCATTAATTTTTTTATCATTTACAAGAAAAGTTATATCACTTTTGTATGACATCGCTGTTTTTGCAATTTCTGTTGCAGGTCTTGCATGAAGTCCTGTTTTATTGTTTAACATCACATCTTCTTTTACCATATTTTTATATTTTCCTTTCTTATTTTTATTTATACAGTATTTTTCCAAACATTTTTCTTAAATATAGCCATAATTCCTGCTGCTATTACAGAACCTACTACAAGAGCTAAAGTATACCATCCTGGATTTCCTATTAATGGTAATACAAAAATTCCTCCATGTGGAGCCATTAAACTACAATTGAACGCCATTGATAAAGCTCCAGACACCGCAGAACCAATAACGCAAGCTGGCAACACACGAATTGGGTCAGCTGAAGCAAATGGAATAGCTCCCTCTGAAATAAAAGATAATCCCATAACATAATTTAGTAGTCCTGCTTGTCTTTCTTTTTTTGGTAATTTTTTAGGGAAAAATGTTGCAAGAATAGCTATTGCAAGAGGGGCTACCATCCCGCCAATCATAACTGCTGCCATTATTTCGTAATGACCTTCTGCTAACATTCCTGTTCCAAATGTATATGCTGCTTTATTAACTGGTCCTCCTAAATCTACAGACATCATGCCTGCTAGTATAGCTCCTAAAATAACTTTATTAACTCCACTCATAGAGAAAAGAAAATTATTTAAACCTGTATTTATAGATGCTACAAATGGATTTATTAAAAGCATAATAATTCCTATTAGTAATATTCCAGCCACTGGATAAATTAAAATTGTCCTAATTCCTTCTAAACTTTTTGGTATGAATTTAAATAATCTTTTTAAAAACTTAATTATAAATCCACCTAAAAAACCAGCAATTAAAGCTCCTAAAAATCCTGAACTAATTAGTACTTCTTCTGAATTCATAAGAGATGAAAAAGTTGTACCTGCTTTTGCTATTGCTCCACCTACAATTCCTACTGCTAATCCAGGTCTATCTCCAATACTCATAGCAATGTACCCAGATAAAATAATTAGCATAAAGTCAAAAGCTATTCCACCAATTGTTTTGAAAAATGCTGCTATTGGTGTGTTCATTCCAAAATTTGAAGGATTTATAGAATAATCATCTAATAGAAAAGCAATAGCTATTAATATTCCTCCACCTACTACAAATGGTAGCATATGTGTAACCCCATTCATCAAATGTCTATACACATTTCCACCTAAATTCTCTTCTTTTTCAGAATTTTCATTTTTATGATAAATTGGTATTTCCGAATTTTCTTTTAATGCTTTTTCTATTAATTTTTTTGGGTTATGAATTCCTTCTGATACGCCTACTTTAAGTACTTTTTTTCCATTAAATCTAGATAAATCTACATTAACATCAGCTGCTACAATGATAGCTTTTGCATTTTTTATTTCTTCCTCTGTTAATATATTTTGTGCTCCAGATTGTCCTTGTGTTTCAACCTTTATAAAATGACCTAATTCCTCTCCCATCTTTTCTAAAGCTTCAGCAGCCATGTAAGTATGAGCAATTCCTGTTGGACAAGCTGTAATTCCTAATAATTCATAATTTGACTTTTTCTCTTCTTTGTTGTGTGCCTTTTTTTCTGCATTGTCTATAATCTCTAAAAACTCCTCTTTTGATTTTGCTTTTATTAATTCTTTTCTAAAGTTCTCATCCATTAATAAACTAGACAAACGGCTTAACACTTCTAAATGTACATTATCTTCTGTATTTGGTGCTGCAATTAAAAATAATAACTTAACTGGCTTTCCATCTAATGAATTAAAATCTGTTCCTTCTGGTATTACCATTGCTGCAACTCCTGGCGAAGAAATACTATCTCCTTTCCCATGTGGAATTGCTATTTCTTCGCCTATTCCTGTTGTACCTTTTTCTTCTCTTTCTAAAACTAATTTTAAATAATCTTCTTTATTAGTAATATTTTGATTTTTAGACATCAATTCGACTGCTTTTTCTATTATTTCTTTTTTTGTAGAAGCTTTTACATTTAAATCTATAGCTTCTTTTTTTATTAAATCTGTAATTTTCATATTTAAGTTGCATTGATTTACTAATCAATGCATTCTCCTTTCCTACTTACTTTGTGTCTTTTATATCATTATATATATTGTATATTTTTTCTTTTTTCCCTAAAAACATAGATGCAGTAGTTGCTGTTGCCGCTGCTATTCCCATATCTAGTGCTTCTTCATATTTTGAAGATAATTTATATCCTGCTATAAAACCTGCTATCATAGAATCTCCTGCTCCTACTGTATTTATTCTTTCTTTTACTACACATGCTTTTCTTTTAAATACTTCTCCATTTTCACTTAAGAATATTGCACCTTCACTTCCCATTGATACTAGTACATTTTTTGCTCCTTTTATTTGTAGTTCTTTTGCAAGCTGAATTACTTGTTCTTTGTTTGTAATTTTTGTATTAAAAATTTCTTCTAATTCTTCTCGATTTGGTTTTATTAAAAAAGGCTTAGATTCTAAAGTTTTTAATAAAAGATTTCTTCTTGCATCAACAATTATTTTAACTTCGTTTTTTTGTAACTCATGACAAATTTTTTGATAAATATCTTCTTCAACTCCTTCAGCCACACTTCCTGACAAAACTAAAATATCACCTTTTTTTATTTGCCTTATTTTTTCATATAATAAATCAATATATCCAGAACTTATATATGGTCCTTTTCCATTAATAGCTGTTTCTTCTGACTCTGTTTCTATTTTTACATTAATTCTAGAAATACCTTCATTTACATTTACAAAATCCGTCTTTACCCCATATTTCTGTACCTTATTCTCAATTTCTGTTCCTGTAAAACCTCCAATAAATCCTAACGCTGTTGAATCTATGCCTAATTCTTTTAAAACAATAGACACATTAATTCCTTTACCTCCTGGAAAGATATATTCTTTTTCACTACGATTAATATTACTTAATTTAAAATTTTGTATTTCTATTATATAATCCAAAGCTGGATTAATTGTTAATGTGTAAATCATTTTTTCTCCTTTTTAGTCCTTTATTAAGAATATTTCCCAAAAATTAATAATAATATTCATATAAGTTTTTTAGTCTTTTATTTGTTTGACTTTTATATTTTTCAGTTTTGTATACTAAATGTTGGATAATGTATAAAAAAAATGGTGTTTTTTGTTTCTTTATGATATATTACTTTTTTGGGAGGTGTAAAAATGAAAGATTTAGAAACAAAAAATTTAAAAATCAGAAAGTTCAAGATGGATGATGTAGAAGATGTTTATAAAAATTTAGCTACTATACAAGAGCTAAAAAATTGTTCAGAATATCATATTCATAAAAACATATATGAAACTTCTGCTATGGTTTCATCTTTTATTAGAGAATATGAAACTGGTGAACTTGCTTTAGCAGTTGAAGAAAAAGCAACTTCTACTGTAATTGCTTACATTAGATCTTTAGAAGTTTCTCTTCCAGATAAACGTTGTGATATAAAATTTGGAATTACTTTTTCTAAATTTAACACTAATCTTATTGAAGAAGCTCTAAACGCTGTCTTAGACTATCTATTTAATCAATTAGATTTTAACATTGTAATTTCAAAATTTTATGATAGCAATAAAAAATTAACTGAAACAAAATGTGAAATGTTGGAAAATGTCGGAATGAAAAAAGATGCTGTATTAAGAAATCGTAAAATTAATGAAAAAACAGGAAAATCCGAAAATTTAATTGTCTATTCCATTATGAAAAATGAAAAAACTTACCAATAATAATGGCAAGTTTTTTCATTTATATTTGTGTATCATTTATTATATTAATTAATTTATTAGATAAATTATATGTAAAATTCAACATATAAAAATATTTTTCTATTAGTTCTTTATCTAATATTTCTTTTTTTAGATTTTCTATTTCAAACATTGCTCCTGAATGAAATCTTAAATACAATTCATCATTTTTTATATAAATATCGTACTTCATTTTTGTTTTATCTTCAAATTTTATTAGTTCTTCCATAACATCTGATGTTAATAATTGCATTGCTATAATCTTGTTAGTTGTTTTCACATCAAAATATTTTTCAAACTCACTAGAGTCCATATTTAACTTATTTTTATCTAATAAAAATTTTCCATTTTGCATTATTCTTAATTCACTATTAATATTTTTATCCAGAATAATTTTAGCAAATAATCCATTAAATTCTATAATTTCCTCTTCTCTTTTTTCTCCATTTGCATCTTCATACTCTCTTTTTTCCTTGGTAAGTACTTCAGCCATTTGAATACTATATTTATTATTTATTTGAGCCTCAAAATAATCATCTGACGAATAACAATCATAATATTCATAACCTGCATTTTCATAAATATATTCAGGCATTGATTTATATGGGAAATACTCCAAATTATCGTAAAAATTATTTATAATCTTTTTTATTACTATATTTTTATATTGTGTATTTAATTCTTTATATTCTTTACTAAATCCTGATATTAGTGTTATTATAACATATATTACAGTATCTATTATAAAAATAAACATAATTGCAAACATACTAAAAAATACTGACTTTAAATTTGCACTAACTAAAAATAAAATTAATATATCTACTATTGCACATATTATTAGTGCTATTCTTTTTCTGATTTTTGCTTTTCTTTTTAACACATTCATATAATTTATTTATTTCCTGCATATCTTCAGTTTTTAGTTCCTGATAAATTTCATCAAATGTTTTCATCATCTATTCCTCGATTTTTATATTTATATTTTCTCTTTTATAATCTTCTATTTCAAATAGTTGAGCATGTTCAAATCCAAATAAACTTGCAATTAAATTAGATGGCACAACATCTAGTTTAGTATTGTAATTTGTAACTTCTAAATTATATATTCTCCTTGCAGCTTGTAATTGACTCTCTATTTTAGTTAAATTTTTTTGTAAATTCAAATATTGCTCACTAGCTTTTAACTCTGGATAATTCTCTGCTACAGCTATAAGCTGATTCATTTTATTATTTAAAGTTTCAGCACTTTTTATATTTTTCGGCTGTTTCATATATGCCGATCTTAAATTTGCTATTTCTGTAAATATGCTTTTTTCATGTTTTGAATATCCTTTTACACATTCCACTAGATTTGGAATCAAATCAAATCTTTGATTTAAGTATATGTCTATACCTGATTTAGCTTGTCTTACATTATTTCTCGCCTTAACTAAATCATTATATAATTTTAATATAATTACTAATAAAACAGCTATTATAATTAATATTATCATATATTTCTCCTTTTCTATACATTTTCAATTATTACTTCATTTATAAAACCATCATCATCATATTCAAATGATACTTCATAATCAGTATATTTGTCTATATTTTGTTTTAAATTTTTAATCTCATCTACATTTTCTGTTTCTATTTCCATAAATTTTACTTTTATTTTATTTTCTTTTGTTTTATTGCTTGTAATTACAGTATCTAAAACTGATTTTACTCCTACTCCCATTTGAGTTCCATTATATATTTTTATTGGACCATTAAACTGACTTATCTCCATTTTCTTGTCCGTCCCATCTATTATATTTTTTGCTTCATTAAATATATTACTATTATTGTCTACTCTTTCTGTATTCATGCTATTTTCTTGTTTTTCTATTGTTTTATCAAACATGCTAAAAAATTTATCAATAATACCTTCTTCAGTTTTTGCTGTTTTATTAAAGATATTTAATATACTACTTCCTGTAAAGACTCCAATCACTATTAGTAATATTACAACAATAAGTACTCCAATTACTATGGTTCTTACTGTTTTTTCTTTATTATTAGTTTTTTCTATTGGTTGGTCTTCAATTATAGGATTTGAATTTGAATCATTTTTTGTTTCTGATTCATTTATTAATTCATCAACACTTATATTAAATATTTTGCTAATTTCTATTAGTTTATCCATTTCTGGTGTTGTTTGACCTAATTCCCATTTAGATACTGTCTGTCTTGTAACATTTAATTTATATCCTAGTTCCTCTTGAGATAATCCTGCTTTCTTTCTTAAATTAATTAATTTCTCATTAAATTTCATTTTCTTTTTTCTCCTTTTATTTTATATTTTTTGAAATTCTTTTTTTTTGAAATTCTTTTTTTTGAAATTCTTTTTTTTGAAATTCCTGATTTTATTTTAGCAAAAAAGCAAAAAATTTTCTACCTATTTTGGCTTGAAGTTTGTCAACTAAACTTAACATCGTTTATTTTTTCTTACTCCTGCAGTTGTTTTACTATTTTCAAATTATATATTTTAATTTTTTTCTAATATATGTATCTATTTTTTTATTTTTGTAATTTCATTAATTACCATTCCAAATTGCCTTTAAAAATTTTCCTATAACCTTTTCTTTCTACTAATTCACTTATTAACTTTTCATACTCATGCGGACATCTTTATTTATCTTTTAAACTTTCTAACGTTCCATCATATCTATTTTGCCATCTATATGTTATTCTCTTACATTCTCCAAATTTATATACTGCTTTTGTTACTCCATATTTTTTTGAAAATTTTATTACTGACTCTTTATATTTTAATCTATCTGTGCTATTATTACCCATAAGAGAGCACCTCCGATATGTTTATTTTTTGTCATTTAAACAATATCATTTTTGCGGCTCTCATTTTCTACGGAATACAAATCAATTTTTCTAATGCTACTATTTATAAAAGTAGGAGTAACTTTAGAAAACTCACATATAAACTCTAGCCTTTTTTTAGACATTCCTCAAATTCTAGCTTTTGCTTAATTATTTTCACTTCAAACACCATCCTTTCCCTTCGGATGGCAATTTTGCAATAAAAAAAATACCATCCTTTTCAGAATGATATTTGTATTATCTGTTCTATAAAAGTTTGAACAGATACGTCATTGATGCCAACGCCGTAGATATTTACAACTCGTTAGCTCTTTTGACGAATGACTAAATAGTCATTCAAGTTATAAATATAATTACCAAATTATTTTATAAAAATCAAGTGAATTTCCAAAAAAAAATTACGAATATTTGTTTGTTTTTATTGCTTTGTTGTAAAATGTATGTTATACTAACTGACATGGTAAATGAGAATAAGCAGATGTGGTTTTTGCCACCAATTTTACGAATCTTCGTAGGAAGGGTGGTGATGTTTATGGTTAAAGTAATACTATTTTTTATAATATCCTTAATGTTATCTTTAACATTAAACGTTGCCTTGATAGCAGTTCTATATAAGAACTGGGTTGATAAGCAACTACATAAATAAAAAAAGCTCACATCTGTACTTTGACGAGTAGATGTGAGTTTACACATTTTCTTGGCAAAACCACGTTTGTGGTTTCTCCATTTCCTATATTTATTATACACAGATTTTTTATAAATGTCAAATAAATATTTTTATATTTTTTTCAAATATTCTTCTAACTCTGATAATTTTATCTTTTTAGATAAGTTTGAAATATACACATCATTTGAATAATTGAAAACTAAAAAAGTAATACTTTTAATAATCACTTTATGTGGCTCAATATATGTAAGATTAGTTTTTTCTAATTTCCTAATGCTACCATTTATAAAAGTAGGGGTAACTTTCGCAAATTCACATATAAATTCAAGTCTCTGTTTTATACATTCTTCAAATTGTAATTCTTGTTTAATTATTTTCAATTTATGCACCATCCTTTCGTTTGGATGATTTTTATATTGTTTTTAGCAACAAAAAAATCAACCAGATTATTTATCTGATTGATTTTCATATTTCTCTGTTCAATTTATTTCGAACAGATTCGTCAATGGTGCAGATGGCCGGAATCGAACCGGCACGGTTTATTCAACCGCAGGATTTTAAGTTATTCTATCATTTTAATGGTTAGTGATGAATAACACTTTTTAATCCCGTTATTTTTGTAGTCAAAACCTTATTATTTCAAACTTTTTTACTTGTTTTTATTGTAACATAAACGATTAAAAATTCATATAAATCTGACACAACTTTTTGAGGTTTTGTTAGAAATCTGTTAGAAAAATTTTAAGCAGTATAACATGAAATAGACACTATACCTTTTGGCATAGTGTCCAATTTCTTAGGGCTAATTAGTCAATAGAAGAAACGATAATGTTTTTCATTCCATGTTCGTTCTTTTTTCTGCCTTCTTTTGCTACCAATTTACCGTAGTTTCTGAAACTTCTCTGTCCATATTCAGTTGTGATAACACAGCTTCCAATTTCAGAGTGAATGTCCAATGTATTGAACATCATTTCAGTATATTCCCGCGATTCATTGGGTTTAAGGCTTCCACCTAAGATTTCAAGTGCGACTGATGTTTTGTTTGTTACTGTCATAACAGCACCTCCTAATTAATTTGTAATTATATTATACTACATTTTACATAAAACATCAAATCCTACTTTTAATCAAATTTTGCATATTTAAAATTCAAAACGAACAGGCATAGTTTATTACCTGTTCTAATTTTTCGCCATAGAATTAATTGTCGTGCGAAGGAAAGGAAAATTTATGCAAGATTTTAATTTTTATAAAGTTAATGAAACTTTAAACCATAAATATTATCAAATACCACAGGAATTATTCATAAATCTATTATATAAAAATACATTAAATTCTGATAGTAAATTGTTATATGGTTTTCTATTAGATAGGTTATCATTATCTATAAAGAATAATTGGCATGATGAAAATGGAAATGTATATTTGATATTTACTAGAAAAGAAGTACAAGATAAATTAAATCTATCTGATAAAACTGTTACTAAAGCATTTAAACAATTATCAGATGTTAATTTAATATATGAAAAGAAACAAGGTTTTAGCAAACCTAAACTTATATATGTTGCAAAAATACAACATCAAAATATATAAATTCGTAGAAAAATGTGTCTAAAAACTTGACCTAGATCCAAAAAAAGAAAAAAATTTAACCAGCATAGTGTTATTTGCCTTGCTAGAAAAGGAGGATTTTATATATGAGTTATGCAATAATTAGAAATGCAAAATACAAAAGAGAAAATTTAAAAGGAATATTTAGACACAATGAGAGAAGGAATAAAAACTATTCAAATAAAAATATAGATAAGGAATTATCTTACTTGAACTACTCAATAAAAGAGTGTAAACATACTTACGAAAAGGAATTTGATTTAATAAAAGAAAAATATAATTTGAAAGGACAAGTTAAATCTGTTAGCAATATAGTTTGTGAATATTTAATTACATCTGATAAAGGCTTTTTTGAAAAAGTAGGTGAACAAGAAGGAAGAAGATATTTTGAGACTGCCTATAAATTTGTATGCGAATACAAAAATTTAGGAGAACAATATATTTTGTCTGCAAAAGTACATATGGATGAAGAAAGTCCACATATGCATTTAGTATTTATTCCAGTAGTTCATACTACTGATAAAAAAGGAAATGCTATTGATAAAATTGCTTGTAGTGAATTTTGGAAAGCTAAAGATAGTTATAGGCAACTACAAAATGCTTTTCATTCTTATATAACTGCAAACGGATTTGATTTAGAAAGAGGAAATCCAAGTGAAAGAGTACATCTATCTATTGAAGATTATAAGAAAATTACAAATTTTGAAAATACTAAAACAGTACTTAAAGATATTAAATTAGAAATACCAGAAACGCCTGATGTTAAAAGTTTTGGTAAGTTAGTACGAAATAGAGATGAAAAAATACAAGAATTAGTTGTAGAGCCAAGAGATAAAATGATTAAGGAACAACAAGAACAAATATCTTTGCTTTATTTAACACTACAAAATCAAGTTAATACTGTTGAAAGAACTTCAAAGTATGAAAAAGAAAGAAAATCTATAATGTGCGAAAATAGAGAATTAAAAGAAAAATGCGAAAATATTGAAAAGGACTATTCTATTAAACTTAAAGAAGAAATACGAAAAGTTGAAAACAAATATGAAGATGAAATCTATCAGCTTGAAAAAGAAAATAGCTTTTTACGAAAAGTTATAAATACATTTCAAAAAACAGTAGATAAATTCATACATTGGGTTTGCAATAAATTTTCAGTATCTTCTGAAGAAGAATTCATTAGAGATTTTGAATTTGAAAATGATATTTATCTTGATCCAGAAAAGCAAATTGAATATGAGGAAGAACAGGAATATGAAGAATTTGAAATATAATTGGACAAATTATGTAAAATATTGTATAATTGAGCTAAGTATGAGTAATATCTCGTATTTAATGGTACTGTTTACTATATTTAATTTAAGGAGGATTTCATCATGAAAAAAGAAGTAATACTTGTACCGAAGGACAAATGTCCATTGGATGTACTGGCAGAAATGGGAGAACGGATAAGAAAATCCTGGATATTCCTTCATGAAAATGCTTATCAGTATTTACTGAAAAGTGACGGTGCTAACCACTCCACAGGAAATAGCATGAATGCTAATCAAACTACTTTGATTACGTGGGCAGCCACGAAAGATTATCCTAAAACGGTTGTCTTTTGTGAAGTGCCATCCGCAAGAGGATGGGGCAAAATAACCAGCATTGAAGCAGAAGACATTTCCTTTGGACTTTCCACTAATGACCCTGAAGACATCTATTTTTTGAAAATGGACGAATAATTTGTCCTAAAAAGGCAGGCTGTTTTACCGACAGTCTGCCAATTTTTTTAATAATTTTCTATATCTTTTATTCCAAACTCAGGAATAATGACATCATCATCGCAACTAATGATAAATTCAATTGCTTTAGCAACTTTTTCTGTTTCTAATCCTGTAGATGTATCATAGTCATTTCCGGCTTTTTTAAATATATTTGTCTGCATAAAACCTGGATAAAAACCTGTTACTTTTATTCCTTTTTTACTTAAATCTTTTTGAATAGAACGATTAAATCCCCTCATAGCCCATTTTGAAGCATTATATACTGTTGAAAAATCATCACTGTCAAAACTTGCTTGAGAACAAACATTAATAATCAACCCTTTTTTATTTTCATACATACTTGGTAATACTGCCTTTGTCATATATATGGGGCCTTTAGTGTTTACATCTATGCAATTACTAATAACATCATAGTTACATTCAGTCAAATCTCCTGCTAACCAAACACCAGCATTATTAATTAATACATCTATTTTTTTATATTTTTGAAGTATATTATTTATTGCCGTTTCAACACTTACGTGATTTGTCACATCACATACTTGATAATCTGAATTTGTTTCTATTGCAGCATCTGTCAATTTATCTTGTTGATTTGATAAAATAACTACTTCATTTTCTTCATTTTGAGCCAATTTTTCTGCTATTGATTTTCCTAAACCATCACTTCCACCTGTAATAACCATTACTTTTTTCATAATATTCACTCACTTTCTAAACTATTTTATAATATATTTTTGATTTCTACTTTTAGGTTTATCTGGTATTGTCATTTGTAACTTATCTTGTTCTATTAATTTATTTATATAATTATTTTTGAACTTATATACATCTTTATATCCAAAGTGTTGAGCAATTTCTTTCAATGATTTTTCTGTTTTGCATAATTGTAATATTTGTTCTTCACTTACTGCTAACTTACTGCTTTTCTTACTGCCTAACTTACTGCTTTTTGTTTTAGCAGTATCTTCATATTCAAATGGATTTTCTTTATAATTAAAAGAAACTCTCAAGAAATGTTCCATAAATTTGAAACAACTTTTATCATAGGCATCTAAAATTCTCAAAACTCCAGAGCCTATATTTTCAATTAAATCTACATCTTTAAATACTCTAATAAGTTCTTTGTTTCTTGGTGCAGTAACCCCTTCTAAAAATTCTTCTTGTGATAATTCTTGTGGCAAACCACCTGCAGATGTTATTTCAATTCTATCAGAATATAATTCTATTATTGGAGAATTCCCATAAGAATAATCATTATGTACAATTGCGTTTATAACCGCTTCTTTTAATGCTTTGCTATCAATTTTTTCTTGTTCTTTTCTTCCAAAGTATTCTATTTTTGCATATGTAGTATTTTCAACATCAAGTCTATCTAATATTCTCTGTGTAGCAGTAATTAAACAACGATTTCCAAACTCTAAATTTTCTAATAATTCAAGTTTATTTGTTCCAACATATTTTACTAATTTTATAGAAACATTGTTTTCATCAGCCAATAGAAAAGCATTATAATTATATTTTCCTTCACTTGTTAGTAAATCTAAATTTTGTAAATAATTATCATTTAATTTTAATCCATGTTCTTCATAGTAAATTTTTAATTGATTAAATGTTAACTCTTGTCTAGGAGAATCAATTTCTTTTAAAGTATTTTTTATTCTTTTGGCATACATATCATCAATCATTCTTTCTGTCATTCGTTCCTTGCTACTACCAACTCTAATATAACATCCCTCTGGAGTTCTTCCTTTTTTTCTTAAATAATAAGGTTTTTCTGTTCCACTTGATATTATAACTTTTATTACTTCTTTATTATCTATTGTTTCCACAGTTACATCAAATAATCCTAAAGTAGAAGGTTGTATATTATTTTTTATTCTATCTTTTATTTGTAGTTGTGTTAAATCAACATCTTCAACTCCAACAACTTGTCCATTCTTATTTATTCCCACATAAATTATTCCACCTTCTTTGTAATTAAGAAAGGCAATAACTTCTTGCTCAAAATCTTCATTAAGTTGTTCTTTGTTTTCAATTCTGTTTGTTTCCGTATTTTGCATAAAATCACACTCCTTTTTTCCAATTAATATTTTCTTCTATATTCTTTATGCATTTTTGCAAATTATCAATTTCTATAGTTTGATTTATATCTTTCAACATAAAAACTCTAAATAGTAATTTTATTTTTAATAACATATACAAATTGCTATCTCCATAAAATCTTTTTTTCTTTTCATTTAAATGTGCAAAATAATTTCTATGATTAGTAAGTTTAGTGTATATTTTCAACGATTGTCTGTCTTGGCTTGAAAATATCATTTTTCCTTCATTAGTATTAAGATATTCTGTCATTATTTCTTTAAATTCTTTATTTACTTTTTTAGAATTTTCCTTTTTGTCTATAATGATCTTTTTCAAAGTAGTTTTATGTATGCATTTATAATATCCTTCCATACAATTTGTAATAGTACTTAATGCAATTTCTATAAAATATTTTACAGAAAATACATTTATAAATATATCATAAATATTGTGAGTATTTTTTCTTAATTCTAACCAATTCTTATAAATCTCTTTAATTTCTTTTTTGTTTATTTTTCCTAATACACAGTTATAATTATTATAATTATTAATTCCTGAATATTTACTAGAAAATGGATAAGAATATTCACAAACCTTTTCATAATCAAATAGTTTTATTTCGTTAATTTCTAAATAATAACCCAAATTAAGTATTAAAAATTCATAAAATTGCAAAAATTTATGTATAAATTTTTCTGTTTCCAATTCTTTGCTATTTTCCAATGTAATTTTATAATATCTTTCTCCAAATATAAGCTCTATACAATAGTTCATATTACCTATAGAAAATTTTAGTAATTTCCCTATGCTTTCTTCAATTTGAACTATATTCAAGTTTTTATGCTCTAATCTAACTTCCATTTTATTAATTTTATAATTTTTAATATCATTAATTTGAAAATCAGTTACATATGCATTAAATTTTATTATAGTATCTATTTTATTATTTTCCATATAGTGTTTTCCAATATAACATTTATAAAAAGTATAAATATTACCATTATCATCTTTTAAATAAACTAGTTCATCAATAAATTTTTCTAATAGAATATGTCTAAATAAAAAACTATATGTTTTAGATGAAATATCATTTTCTATAATATGAATTTCATTATTATTAAAATCTATTGATAAATCTTTTACGTATATTGTTTCTCCATTAATAGTTATTGTACTCATTTCTATACTCCATTATTTATTCTTTACTAACCACTCATATACTTCATCTTCTGTTAAAATTTTATGTTTTAATTTATTAACTCTATCTTTAGCATCTTTTTTCCACTTGTCAAAATCTTTTTTCATTTGTTTATTATCTTTATTTCTACCAACAGCCATAGACTTTAATTGGTATAATCTTCTGTATTCTGCTAATGCTTTATTTTGTTTTAGTCTTTCGTTATAAGCTTGTACTGCACCTTGTTCTTTGCAAGTTTTGCCATTTGCCTTTGGATAATCACAATAAATTTCATCAAGTCTTGAGTTTGGAATAAAGTACATTCCACAGTTTTGACATTTCTTAATTGGATTATTTGTTGTTTTTACTAACTCTTCTAATACTGCATAGCATATAGCAGATAAGTCATTGCTTTGATGTGTATCTATCATAGAAACAAGCATTGTATTATTCTTAAAGCTATCCAGTAATTGCCTATCATTCAAATGTGATAATTCCAAATTCTTATTTGAATAGCTATCTTGAATAATATTGTCATTTCTATTATAAGTATATGCTTGTCCTTTATGCTTGATTAAATATACTGCAAATCTTTGACTAGGCGTATATTCTTTTAATTCTTCTTGTTCATCAAGGTTAAATACATAGTTTACAAATACTTTCATTTCTTCTTGTATTTCTTGTATTTTATATTGTAGGTCATTATATATTTTTTTCATTTGCTTTAAATATACTTCATCATTTTCATATTTTCCTTTTAATTCAAAAGTATAATCTTCATCTATATCTTTTAATATTTCAAAACCATAGGCAAAGAAAAAAGTTTCATAGGCTGATCCATATGTTTCTAAATTAGCATTTAAAAATCTTAATAAAAACATTCCAAACCTTTCAACATAAGGAAAGTACATATTTCCTGGATATTTTAATCCTTGTTCTTCTTTAGTTCTTCCTTTAACTTCGTTTTTATCAAAATATAATGTTAATAATCTATTTTCAAAATCATCTTTTCTATTTACACTATAAAGATACAAAGGTGTTGAATAATATTCTTCTCTTTTTTCTTTATTAAACCAAATATAAAAACTATCAAAAAAATTTTTTTCTGGTAAATTTGTTTTCATTTCAATACTTCCTCCAAATTTATAGTTAACAATTTTTATTTTTTTATAATTTGTTATTGGCAATCTATAATTATTATACTATAACGTCATCATAATTACAATAGTTTTGCAACGAAAAATTGTAAAACTATAAAAGCACATTGAAAAATACACTAAAATTTAGTGTCATAACACCAGTATTATAGAACATTATAATGATACTTCGGCTTGGCTTAACATGATGTTGAGGAGTCGCTCGGCTGATAGCGGAGAGGTAAAATTCCTATGCAAGTAAAACTATCTATAATATTCCCTTAAGTAGATGGGATGGTTAAAAAAATCTACTAAACTATATGCAAAATTTTGATTTTACAAGAAATGGAGGAACATAAGTGAAAGACAACAATTACACACAAGAAATGTTTGCTAATTATCCTGATGTTGTTGATGTATCTGGACTACGATCAATGCTAGGAAATATTGGTAAACAAACAGCATACGAATTAGTACGAAAAGGTACTATAAAAGCAATTAAAGTTGGAAAGCTATACAGAATACCTAAGATAAATGTTATCGCTTTTTTAACTAAAAATACTGTTTAAAAATAAGAAAGGAGATTTTTATGTATGACATTACAGCATATTTAACAATTAAGAATAAGACTTTTTATACAGTATTAACTTACTATGTAGATGGCATTAGAAAAATGAAATGGGTATCTACAGGATTTAAAGAAAACGAAAGTAAGAAAAAAGCTGAAAAGAAACTTATTCAAATAAGAGATGAATTTAAAAATAAACTAGAAACAATTACAACTACCAAAACAGAAGATAAAAAAGTACAAATATCATTTTCAGATTTTATGATTAAATGGCTTGATATGATAAAACATCAAGTTGAAGAATCTACATATACAGGTTATAAAAGACAAATTGAAGGCAGAACAAAAGAATATTTTACTAAAAATCCAGTAATGCTAGAAGATTTAAAACCAGTACATATTTTAGATTTTTATAATTGGTTATATTCACAAGGGCTTAAAGGAAATACAGTTGTAAAATATCATGCTAATATTAGAAAGGCATTAGATTATGCAGTACAAACAGACTTAATACAAAGTAATCCAGCTATAAAAGTTGGTAGACCACAACAAGAACAATTTATTGCTGACTATTATAATGAAGATGAATTAGACAATTTATTCAAAGTAGTAAAAGACACGCCTTTAGAATTAATTGTTTATTTAACTGCTTTCTATGGATTACGAAGAAGTGAAGTTTTAGGCATTAGGTGGTCTGCAATAGATTTTGAAAATAAAACAATTACAATAAATCATAAAGTAGTAACAGTTACAGATGAAAACGAAAATAGTAAAACAAAAACCAAAATTATTACTAAAAGAAAGACAAAAAATAAATCTAGTTATAGAACATTGCCTTTATTTAAAGAAATTGAGGAACTTTTACTCTATACTAGAAAAATGCAAGAATACTATATGTCTATATTTAAAGATAGTTACAATAAAAAATACAAAGATTATGTTTGTTTAGATGAGTTAGGAAATTTAAGAAAGCCTGACTATGTTAGTCATAAATTTAAACAAATATTAAGAAATAATAATTTAAGAGAAATAAGATTCCACGATTTAAGGCATAGTTGTCGGAACATTGCTTGTAAAGAAAGGTATATCACTAAGAGAAATACAGGATTGGCTTGGTCATTCAAGTTCAAGAACTACTGAAAGATATACACACTTGGATTCGAGTACAAAAATCAAATCTGCATCTGCTATTGAAAATGCACTTAGTTTTTATAGCAATAAGAATATTGAAACAAATAAAAAAGATATATTAGATCTGGACTCTAATATACCTAAATAATTAAGTATTTTCCAAAATTGTTAGAAATTTGTTAGAAAAATCTAGCAATTTTATTATAAAAGCATCAAGGTTTATCTTACGAACTCCTTGATGCTTTTATGGTGCAGATGGCCGGAATCGAACCGGCACGGTTTATTCAACCGCAGGATTTTAAGTCCTGTGCGTCTACCAGTTCCGCCACATCTGCATATACTATTTTGAACTGGCTGTCTGTTTACGACAATTGCTATTATAATATGAACTATTAATTTTGTCAATACATTTTTAAAACTTTTCCATGTTTTATTTAAAAAATTTAAAATATCGTACTAAAATAGTAATATTATTACTATTTAATACGATATAACTTTTAATCTGATGTTCCTGTACCATCAAAAGGTATGAATTTATTTACTACACTTTCTGGCTCTATATCATCTGCTCTAAACATCATGTATGATGTATTTATTTTATTTTCTACTAATTGCTCTACTTCTTCTTGAGTAGCATGTTCTGCTAATACTAATTCACTTACTAATATTTGTTTTGCATTATTTAACATCTTTTTTTCACCAGTAGAAAGACCTTTTTCTTTTTGTTTAAAACTTAAGTTTCTTACTACATCAGCAATTTCATATATGTCTCCACTTTTCATTTTATCCATATTATCTCTGTATCTTTTGTTCCAATTTTTATCCATTACTGTTTCATCTTGTTCTAGTACACCTATAACTTTATCTGCTGAACTTTTATCTATAATATTTCTTACTCCTATTTCTTCTGCTTTTGCAGTTGGCACCATTACCTTAACTTCTCCAGGCATTTTTAATATGTAATAAGATTGTTTCTCCCCTAAAATATTTTTCTCCTCTATTGAATCAATTACCCCTGCTCCATGCATTGGGTATACAATTTTGTCTCCTACATTAAACATGTAAGTCAACTCCTTTCAGCATTTATTATATTTTTCGGCGAAAAAAAGATAATAAAGTTATGTAAATATTTTACTTTAAATAACTTTATTGGATTTTTTAACCATATTTATTATACAACAAAAAAAGGTAAAAGTCAAAGCCTTTACCTTGGTTTTTTTATGTATATTATAGTTATTTTCGTTGGGGCTCTAAGGTTAAATTTTTTTATTTTATTTTTTTTATTTTCTTGTTGAACCAAATCCACCCATTCTTTTTCCTTCTGCTTTATCATCGTCTGTTATCAAATATTTTTGGAATAATGCTTGCCCTATTGCTTCTCCTTTTTTTATTTCTATATCTTCTTCTTTTATATTATAAAATGCAAACATAATATGTCCATCATTATCTGGGTTTCCATAATAATCTTTATCTATTACTCCAACACTATTTGCCATGATTAATCCTTTTTTCTTTGGATTTGAGCTTCTATTATATAATAGCACTACTTCATCATCTGGCATGTAAACTTTTATTCCTGTTTTTACTAATGTTGGATTTATTCCTTTTTTAAAACTTGGAATAATTACATCTTCTGCAGCTTCAATATCGTATCCTGCTGAATATTTTGTTTTTCTTTCTGGCAAATTAATTTTTTTATCTTCAAATCCTTTTGCAACTTCAAAACCTCTTATTTTTTCCATGTTTATTTCCTCCCTACGTTTCTTTTCTTCGTAATTTTTTCATAATTAAAATAATTTGTCAAGTGTAACATTTGTTTTTTCGATAAAATATAATATTATTATAGAACTTTTTAGGGAGGCTTGACTAATGAATAATATTATTTTACTTACAAATTTGCCTATTATGAAAAAAGGAAAAATAGAATCTATGGAATGTACTGGTAGTGTTAGAAGAAGACTTTTAGACTTAGGTCTAGTTAATAATTCGTATATTACCCCTATTTTAAATAGTCCTTCTAAAGGGTTACGTGCTTTTGATATACGAGGTACTTTAATTGCTATTAGAGATGAAGACACTTCTCTTATATCAGTTATTTTTTAAGATTTTTATGCATTATATAAAAGTTCCTATTTCTTTAATATTTATAGAATTAGGAACTTTAGTTTTAACACCATCTATTATTAGTCTCTTATTTTATTATAGTTTTTATCACACTATTTTAAATCTTTCATACATTATATTATATAATTTAGGAGGTGAACAATGGGTCTTACAAAATCTTCAACTGGTACACGTTTACTTGAGAATAAATTTATATGTTTCAAAAACGAAAATGGTTTTACTGTTGCTTTAGCTGGTAATCCTAATGTTGGGAAATCTACTATTTTTAATAGTCTTACTGGAATGCATCAACATACTGGAAATTGGCCAGGAAAAACTGTTGCTAATGCTACTGGTGATTTTTCTTATAACGGAACAAATTTTTTATTAGTTGATATTCCTGGTACATATTCAATATTATCTACTTCTGAAGAAGAAGAAATTGCAAGAGATTATATTTGCTTTGGTAAACCTGACTGTACTATTATTGTAGTAGATGCTACTTGCCTTGAAAGAAATTTAAATTTAGTTTTTCAAGTAATGGAAATAACTAATAATGTTATATTGTGTGTTAATTTACTTGACGAGGCAAAAAAGAAAAAGATAAAAATAGACTTAGATAAATTATCTAGTGAACTTGGTATCCCTGTAGTCGGTACAACCGCAAGAAAGAAAAAAACTTTAACTAATTTAATTAAAACTTTAGAAAAAGTCTGTAATGGAAACATTAAACCTAATCCTAAAAAAGTTAGATATTCTAAAGATATTGAAAAGTCTATTTCAGAAATATCAAATATATTAGAAGTTGAAACATCTCTTCCTAAACAACTGTATAGATGGGTTTCACTAAAATTATTAGATGGTGAACCAAAAATCTTAAATTCTATTCAAGAAAACTTTTCAATTGATATTAATAAATTCGATGCTTTTAAAAAATTAAATGAAAATTTTAAAGATGTTATTGTTTCTAGTATTATGGATAAAGCGGAAAAAATATGTAAAAAAGTATGTACTTTTGAAAATGAAAATTATTCTTCTAGAGACAGAAAAATAGATAAAATATTAACTTCAAAGTATTTAGGCTTTCCTATTATGATTCTATTTCTAGGATTAATTTTTTGGCTTACTATTGTTGGTGCAAATTATCCTTCTCAAATTTTATTTAGCTTGTTTGAATGGATACAAGAAAAATTGTTTTTATTTGTTAATTGGATAGGTATTCCTGAATGGATATCTAATATGTTAATATTAGGAATTTATCAGACTTTAACTTGGGTAATTTCTGTAATGTTACCACCTATGGCTATATTTTTTCCCTTATTTACAATTTTAGAAGATCTTGGTTACCTTCCTAGAATTGCTTTTAATATGGATGGATTTTTCAAAAAATGTTGCTGTACAGGAAAACAAATGATAACAATGTGTATGGGATTTGGTTGCAATGCTGCTGGTTGTGTTGGATGTAGAATTATTAATTCTCCTAGAGAAAGATTAATTGCTATAATTACTAATAATTTTGTCCCTTGTAATGGTAGATTTCCTTTTTTAATAGCTGTTGCTACCATATTTATTGCAGGCACAATGAATGGTATTGGTGCTACTTTTATATCAACTTTAGCTGTTATTTTTGTTATTTTATTAGGAATATTTTTAACTTTATTAATATCAAAAATATTATCTAAAACAATTTTGAAAGGTATGCCTTCATCATTTGTATTAGAACTTCCTCCTTATAGGAAACCTCAATTTGGTAAAGTTTTTATACGTTCAATTTTTGATAGGACTCTATTTGTATTAGGTAGAGCTGTTAGTGTAGCCGCTCCTGCTGGTTTGGTTATTTGGCTTTTTGCAAATATTGGTTTTCAAGATATGAGTTTATTAGATATTATTGCTAATTTTTTAACGCCTCTTGCTAATTTAATGGGATTGGATGGTTATATTTTAACTGCTTTTATTTTAGGAATTCCTGCTAATGAAATTGTTTTACCTATTATTTTAATGTGCTATATGGGTAATGGTTCTTTAGTTAATTTAGAAGATACCTATCAAATTGGTCAAATTCTTATTAATAATGGTTGGACGATGCTTACTGCTATTAATGTTATGATTTTCACTTGTCTTCATTTTCCTTGTGCTACTACTTTGCTTACTATAAAGAAGGAAACTGGTAGTTTAAAATGGACTTTACTAAGTTTTATTATTCCTACTGTTTGTGGTGTTTTAATTTGTATGTTAACTACTCTTATTTATAATTTAGTCGTTTGAATGTTTTAAGATATGATTAATATAAATTTAATCATGTCTTATTTCTCTATATTTATTCTAATAAATTAAAAATTTTTCAACTTTATTGTTTCATTAGTTTATATTAGTGGTATAATTTTAAAGAAACTTTATACAAAAGAATGGAGATGATTTTATAATGCAAAATGCAAAAAATCAAAGAGAGGAAGTTAATGTAAAAAAATTATATGGTAATGAATGTCTTCTGCCTAAAGACGATTTTATAAAACAATACCACATAAATATACAGGGACTTTCAAGCCAAGAAGCTGAACTAAGACTTAATAAATATGGCCCAAATGAAATAAAACAAACTAAACCCAAAAAATGGTACAATTATTTGTTAGAAAGTTTATTTAGTCCTTTTAACAGTATTCTTCTTCGGAATTGTTGCAATTTTATTTTACACAGATGTTTATTTACCTGAAACTCCTAGCTATGCAAACATTATTGTTATTTTGGTTTTGGTTATAGCTAGTACTTTGCTTGAATTTTTTGAGGAATTTCGTTCAAATCAAGCAGCTGAAAAATTAAAACAACTAGTAGCTACTACTACTACCGTATTAAGGGACGGAAAAGAAGTTGCACTTCCAATAAAAGATATTACTTTAGGAGATATTGTTATTCTATCTGCCGGAAGTATGATTCCTGCTGATTTAAGAATTTTAGAATCTAAAGATATATATGTAGGACAATCTTCTTTAACTGGTGAATCTGATGCTGTAAGGAAACTTTCTCATACTGAATTAACTGAAGATGAGTTAGATTCTATATCTGATTTAGATACAATTTGTTTTATGGGAACAAATGTAATTAGTGGTTCTGCTAAATGTGCTGTAATAAAAACAGCTGATAGTACTTATTTTGGTAAAGTAGCTCACACTATAACAATAGGAAAGCCTAAATCTTCTTTTCAAAAAGGTGTCGAAAATATCAGTAAATTATTAATAAAATTTATGCTTATATTAACTCCTATAGTTTTTATACTTAATGCATGGAAACATGCTCCTGTAACAGCATTTACTTTTGCTGTTGCAATAGCAATATGTATTACACCTTTACTTTTACCTGTTATATTATCATCAAGTCTTTCTAAAGGTGCTGTAAAAATGTCAAAAAAGAAAACAATTGTTAAAAAACTAGATTCTATTCAAAACTTTGGTGCTATGAATATTCTTTGTACTGATAAAACCGGAACATTAACAGAAGATAAAATTGTGCTTGAAAAGTATTTAGATATAAATGGTAACGAAGATATAAGAGTTCTAAAACATGCGTTTTTAAACTCATATTTTCAAACAGGTTTAAGAGGAAATATTGATGAAGCAGTTGTTGCAAGAGCTTTGCAAAATGATATGAATGATTACACTACGAAATATAAACTAGTAGATGAACTTCCTTTTGATTTTACACGTAGACGTTTATCTGTTATTGTTTCAGACGGTGTAAAAAAACAAATGATAACTAAAGGCGCTGTTGAAGAAATACTTGAAATATGTAATATGGTAGATTATAAGGGGCAATTATCACCTATTACAAATAAAATTAAAGATAATATAAAACAAATAGCCAAAAAGTTAAATAAAGATGGTTTAAGAGTTATTGCTGTTTGCCAAAAAAATGATTTAAGAGATACTACAATGTTTAATATTGATGATGAAAAAAATATGATTCTTTTAGGTTTTATTGGATTTTTAGATCCTCCAAAGGAATCAGCTAAATCTGCTATTCAAAAATTAAACAGGGCTGGAATAAGAGTTATTGTCCTAACTGGTGACAACGCTGAAGTAACAGAATGTATATGTAAAAAAGTTGGTATTAATTCTAAAAATATAGTTCAAGGTAACCAAATTGAAAATTTGGCTGATGCTGGTGTTTTAAGATTATTAAAAAAGACCAATATATTTGTAAAACTTTCTCCTATAGAAAAAGCAAGAATTGTTAGACTTTTAAAAGAGTCTGGTAATGTTGTTGGATATATGGGTGATGGTATAAATGATGCTCCTTCTCTTACAAATTCAGATGTTGGAATTTCAGTTGATACTGCAGTTGATATTGCAAAAGAATCTGCTGATATCATTTTACTTGAAAAAGATTTACATGTACTATTAGATGGTGTAACTGAAGGAAGAAGAACTTTTGGAAATTTAATGAAATACATCAAAATGGCAACAAGTTTTAATTTTGGTGAAGTTTTGTCTGTTATAGTTGCCAGTGTAGCATTACCTTTTTTACCTGAAACTCCTATTCAATTATTAGTTGAAGGTTTGCTTTATGATTTTGGTCAATTGACTTTGCCTTTTGATAATGTTGATGAAGAATATTTACAAAAGCCTCGAACATTTAGTTTGAAAAGTTTAAAAAATTTCATGCTATTTATGGGACCTTTAAGTTCTGCTTTTGATTTAATTGTATTTGCATGTTTATGGTTTGTATTTAAATTAAGAGATCCTGCACTTTTCCAAACAATTTGGTTTACTTATAGTATTGTATCAAATCTTTTAGGAATGCACATTATTAGAACTGCAAAAATACCTTTTATTCAAAGTAACGCACATAAAATGGTATATTTTTCATCAATTGCTTTATGTATATTAGGAATTCTCGTTCCATTTACATGGCTTGGAAATATTATTGGTTTAATACCTATCCCACTTCCTTACATGTCAATTATTATTGGAGTTCCAATTTTATATTGTTTTGTTGCTATGTTTGCAAAAAAAGTTTATATTAAAAAATATGGAGAATGGATTTAATATTTTAAAAAATAAAAAAAGGAACACTTATGATGTTCCTTTTTATTTTTCCTCTAATTTAACTCTATTATCTCCTAATATATTTTGAATTACTTTCATTATATCTTTTGTTAAATAAATCTGTCCACAAGGTTTTATTTCTTTATCTATTTTAATTTGAACATTAATATTATTTTTATCTCCACAAAAATATTTTATAGCTCCTCTTAATTTACTTTTCTGTTCTTCTGTACTATCATTAATATCTAATATCAATACTTTCTGCTTTTGTTCTCCAAAATTTTTAATTTCATTTGCTATGATTGTAGTTGTATCATCTTCTCTTATACTTAAACGTCCTTCTACTATCACAATATTTTCTTCTACTAAACTCTTTCCGGATTTTATATATGCATTTTCAAAAACAATTATTTCTGCTGTTCCATACAAATCTTCAACTGTTACAAATGCCATAATCTTATTGTTTTTAGTATACTTTTTCTTTATGGAAGTTATAATTCCTGCATATTTTACACTTTGTCCATCTTTAAATTTTATTTTCGTCTCTTGCTGTATTTGGTTTTCTTCAATATTAGTTGTCATTTGTTCATCTATATTTCTTATTTGCATTGTATTAATATTGGTTTGTTGTTCAATCTGACTTCTTAATTTTTCTAGTGGGTGTCCTGAAATATAAATTCCTAACATTTCTTTTTCTAATGATAATATTTCTTTATTTGGCAATTCTTCATGTTCTTCAAATGTATATTTTATTTCATTTAATTTTTCCTGTTCTTGTTTTGTTCCTAAATCAAACATAGATACTTGACCTTCAAGACCTTTTTTCTTTCCACTTTGAATAGTATCTACTATTTTTTCAAAAGAAGCTAATAAAGTACTTCTTGTTTGTTCAAATTCATCAAATGCTCCTGCTTTAATTAAACTTTCTATACATTTTTTATTTACTGATTCATCTGCAATTCTTTCGCAAAAATCTGTAAAACCCTTATATAAACCATTTGTATTTCTCTCTTTTACAATGTTGTCAACAGGAACTGTTCCTACATTTTTTATACTTCCGAAGTCCAAATCTTATTTTTCCATTTTCAACAGTAAATTTTGTATTACTTTTATTTATTTCTGGTTTTAAAATTTCAATTCCAAGACTTCTACATTCATCAATATATTGAGGAATTTTATCTAAATTTCCTAAAAAACTATTTAATGTTGCTGCCATAAACTCAGCTGGATAATATGCTTTTAAATAAGCTGTTCTATAGGCTACTACTGCATAACATGCTGCATGTGATTTGTTAAAAGCATATTTAGCAAATTCTGCCATTTCGTCAAATATTTTATTCGCTGATTTTGCATCAATTCCATTTCTTACACACCCTGGTACAATAATATTTCCATTTTCATCTACTTGTCCATTAATAAATATTTCTCTTTCTTTTGCCATAACATCTAGCTTTTTCTTTCCCATTGCACGTCTTACTAAATCAGCTCTTCCGAAGTGAATATCCTGCTAAATCACGAACAATTTGCATAACCTGCTCTTGATATACCATACATCCATATGTTACATTTAATATTGGTTCTAATCTTGGATGAGTATATTCATTATGTCCAGGATTTAATTTTCCTTTTACATATCTTGGAATTTGGTCCATTGGTCCTGGACGATATAAAGAAACTCCTGCTATTAAGTCTTCTAAACAATCTGGCTTTAGTTCTTTCATGAAGTTTGTCATACCTTGCGATTCAAACTGAAAAATTCCACATGATTTTCCTTCTTGCCATAGTTTATATACTTTAGGATCTGCCATTTCTTTATCAAATTCTACATCTATTCCTCTATTTTCTTTTACTAAATCAATAGTATCTTGAATTACTGTTAATGTTCTTAATCCTAAGAAGTCCATTTTTAATAGTCCTAATTCTTCTAAAGTTGTCATTATATATTGTGTAGATATTTGTCCATCTCTAACATATAATGGAACATATGTATCTACTGGCTCTTTTGTTATAACAATTCCACACGCATGAGTAGAAGCCTGTCTTGGCATTCCTTCTAATCCCATTGCAATATCCAATACTTTTTTTACTAATTCATCAGATTCATATCTTTCTTTTAACTCTTTATTTTGTTCTAATGCTTTTTTTATAGTAATATGTAGTTCATTAGGTATCATTTTTGCTAAACTATCAGCCTCTGAATATGGTACATCTAAAACTCTTGCAACATCTCTAATAACCATTTTAGCAGCCATTGTTCCAAAAGTTATAATCTGTGATACATGGTCATGTCCATATTTTCTTGATACATAATCAATTACGTCTTGCCTATGTTCATAGCAAAAGTCAACATCAAAATCAGGCATGCTTATTCTTTCCGGATTTAAAAATCTTTCAAAAAGTAATCCATATTTCATAGGGTCAATATCTGTTATCTCAATAGCATACGCAATAATCGAACCAGCTCCTGATCCACGTCCTGGTCCTACAGGTATTCCATGGGTTTTAGCATAATTTATAAAATCCCATACAATTAAAAAGTAATCCACATATCCCATCTTTTTTATGACACTAATCTCATATTCTGCTCTATCTAATATTTCCTTTGATGGATTTTTTCCATATCTTTTTTCTATTCCATCATCACATAATTTTTTAAAATAATCATAATGTGTAGGAAATTCCTTTGGTACATCATAATTAGGTAAAATAGTATGTCCAAATTCAAATTCAACATTACATTTTTCTGCAATTTTAACTGTATTTTCTATTGCATCTGGAAACGCTTTAAAATATTCTATCATTTCTTCTGGAGACTTAACATATAATTCATCTGTGTCAAATCTCATACGATCAATGTCACTCATTCTTTTTCCTGTTTGAATACACAATAAAACCTCATGATTATAAGCATCTTCTTTTTTTAAATAATGTGCATCATTAGTAGCAACTAGCGGAATATCTAATTTTCTAGCTAATTGTACTAATTTTTGATTAGCTAAAACTTGTTCTTGAATTCCATTATTTTGAATTTCAATATAATAATCCTCTCCAAAAACTCTCTTATGCCATAAAGCAATTTCTTCTGCCTTCTCATTTTGACCATTTAATAAAGCTTGATTTACAGCTCCTGCTAGGCATGCACTCAAACAAATTAAACCTTCATGATATTTCTCTAAAATCTCTAAATCAATACGTGGCTTATAATAATATCCATCAACAAACCCTAAAGAAACTAACTTACTTAAATTTTTATACCCTTCATTATCTTTAGCAAGCAAAATAAGATGATTATATTTATTATCAATATTAGGTTCTTTATCCAATCGTGAACGAGGTGCTACATATACCTCACAACCAATAATAGGTTTTACCCCTTCTGCCTTGCATGCTTTATAAAAATCAATTGCACCATACATAACCCCATGATCTGTAAGAGCAATAGCATCCATTCCCAACTCCTTAGCCCTTTTAGGCAAATCTTTGATTCTATTTGCTCCATCCAACAAACTAAACTCACTATGTATATGTAAATGAACAAATTTAGACATCCTTTTCTCCTTTCTTGACACATCAGGGACAGGTCTAAAATGTCCCATTTTTTTGTCGTTTTTTGTCGCTTTTCTTTATTCTTGTTTATTTTATATCTTAACCCAGACTGATACTGATTTTCCTTTTACTTTAAAATTTCCAAATCCATAATCATCTATTTCTATAGTTTCTTCACAATTTTCTAAACTATCTATAAACTTACTTCCCGCAAATTGAGTTCCTATATACATTCTCTTTTCCCCATCTCCTGTATTTGAAATCACAACTGCTAATCCAGATTTAATATGTTCTTCATCGCCTTCTCTTGTCCAACCTATATAATTTTGATGATCAAAATAATCATGTTGTTCTCCATATGCCTTTTCTTTTCTTAAATTAATTAAAATTTTTAGTTCTTCAATAGGTTTAATATCATCATGTGGAATACCATAATAGTCTCCATAGAAAACACATGGATAACCTTCATCTCTAAGTAATATCAAACTATATGCCGCTGGTTTAAACCATCTTTCTACAAAGCTTTCTAATGCTTGTCCTGGTTGAGTATCATGATTATCTACAAATGTAACTGCCTTACTTGAATTTTCTTTTACTAATGTATTATCCAGTAGTTGTGATAAATCATAATTTTCTTCTTTAGATGCTGATGAAAGCTTATAATGCAAAGGTACATCAAATAAAGATATTTCTCCTTCTGTTTCGGTTATATATCTATGTAATTTCTGAACATCTCCTGTCCAATATTCTCCTACTGTAAATAATTCCTTTTTTGTTTGCTCTCTTAAGTCTTTTATCCACTTTTTATAAAAATCTGCTGGAATATGTTTTACGGCATCTAGTCTAAGTCCATCAATTTGCGTAATATCTATATACCATTTTCCCCATTTTGTACATTCTTCAACAACTTCTTGGTTTGTAAAATCTATATCTGCTCCCATTAAATAATCATAGTTTCCAAATTCTTCATCTACAGCATTATTCCAATTTTTATCTTTAAATTTAAAAATTGCATGTTCTTTTGAATTTTCATCATAATCAATTCCATCAAAATGTGTCCAATTCCATTCAAATTCTGAATATTTATGTTTTCTTCCTGGAAAAGTAAACTTAGTAGCAACTCTTACTGTCTCTTGGTTTGATATTTGAAGATTATGGTTTCCCCAATCTACTTTGGTTGCAGGTATCGTTTGTAATTTATCTGCTCCCATTTTATGATTTAATACTATATCTGCATAGCTTTCTATATCATTTTGTTTTAGCACTTCAATACATTCTAGATATTCATCTTTTGAACCGTATTTTGTTTTTATACTTCCTTTTTGATCAAATTCACCTAAATCATATAAATCGTATGCTCCATATCCGACTTCATTTGCTCCACCTATTCCTTTATATGCTGGTGGTAACCATATTGCTGTAATTCCTAATTCAGATAATTTTTTTGCTTGTTCTTTTATGTTATTCCATAAATTTTGTTCACATTCCATATACCATTCAAAGTATTGCATTATTATTCCATTTATTTTTTTCATTTTTTTCTCCATTTTGTTTTTTCATATTATACCACTGCTTGTTAACTTTTTCTATATTTCTTTTAATTATTTTATTAAAAAAAGACTCCGTAAAAAACGAAGTCTCCTTTTCTTAAAAAATCTTCGAGCAGAATAATTTTTTCCAATTCTTTTTTCCTGTTAATACCATTTCTGGTCTTTTAGAAGCATATGCTATACATGAAATATATACTTCTATTTTATTTTCTTTGATAATTATTCCGCAGGCACCTCCCAACACCGTTCCATAAAGAATGTATAATTCTTTATCGATGTTTTCATCCAAAAAAGTACTTTCAATCACTTTTATGACTTTTTCACGAGTCATATTTATTACTTTCCTTTCTTTTTTTTCTGCATTGACAACTATGAAATTGTCTTTAAGGAATGCGTTTATTTCCAGCACAATTCTTCCTCCTTATGTCCATATATTCATACAGACATTTTCTAATGTTAATAGATATATTTTAACACAATTTTCTTTTAATTTCAACATTTGACATTAGCCTTTTGTTTTTATATACTTATAACTTGAAAGGAAGATAAAAATGGATTTTATATTTGAAAGAAAAATAAATTATTATGAAACTGATAAAATGGGAATTGTTCACCATTCAAATTATATCAGATTTTTAGAAGAAGCCAGATGTAAAATGTTAGAACAATTTGAAATGCCATACTCTTCATTTGAGAGTAACGGAATTATGATACCAGTTCTAGGAGTAAATTGTTCTTTTAAACATCATGTAACTTTTAATGACATTATTTTAATAGAACCTTATGTTAAACAATTTAATGGTGTTCGCTTAACAATGGGATATTCTATAACTAATAAAAAAACTGGTAACATTGTTTTAACTGGTGAAACTAAACATTGTTTTACTGATACTTCTTTAAAACCTATTCGTTTGCAAAACCATATCCCTGAATTTTATGAAAAGTTTATAAAACTACAAAATAATTAAAAAGCTCTTTTATTTTATTAAATTTTATGATACAATGTGTTGGATTTTAAAAAAACTTGTCAAAAGATAAAATAGGAGGAAAAATTATGGAATTTAATAGATGTAGTAGATGTGGTAGTTTTTATATTTCAGAAGGTAACGTATGCCCTAAATGTAGTACTAAAGATGGATTTGAATTTTCAAATTTTAAATCTTATGTACAAGAAAACGGTTTAGAAAATTCACTTGATACCATTTCAGGTGAAACTGGTATTTCTGTAAAAAACTTAAACAGATTTTTAGGATATGAAGAATTTAAAGGGTTTAAAAACACATTAAAAAATAAAACAAAAAATATAAACAATATTAATTTAGACTAATTAATGGAAGGAATGAACGTGATGGAAAATGTTTTTAACATATTAGAAGAAAGAGGCTATATAGAGCAAATGACTCATCCAAAAGAAATGAAAGAACTATTTAGTAAGGAATCTGTTGCTTTCTACATTGGAATTGATCCTACTGCTGATAGTTTACATGTTGGTCATTTTGTTTCACTAATGGTTGCAAGTCATATGCAAAAATGTGGTCATAAACCAATTATCTTAGTTGGTGGTGGTACTGCTAGCATTGGTGATCCTTCTGGTAAAACAGACATGAGAAAAATGCTATCTCGCGAAGATATTAATCATAATGTTGAATGTTTAAAAAAGCAAATAGAAAAATTTGTTAGTTTTGAAGGAGAAAATGCTGCCATTATTGTAAATAATGCTGATTGGCTTTTAGATTTCAAATTTGTTGATTTTATGCGTGAAATTGGTAGTTTATTTTCAGTTAATAAAATGCTTGCTGCTGAATGTTATAAACAAAGATTAGAAACAGGATTAACATTTTTTGAAATGAGTTATATGTTAATGCAATCTTATGATTTTTTACATCTATATAACACATATGGATGTAAACTTGAAATAGGTGGAAATGACCAATGGTCTAATATAATCGGTGGAGTTGACTTAATCAGAAAAATTGGAAAAGATGATTCTTTCGGTTTAACTTTTAAACTTCTTACTACAAAAGAAGGAAAGAAAATGGGTAAAACTGAAAAAGGTGCTTTATGGCTAGATTCTAAAAAGACATCTCCTTATGAATTTTATCAATATTGGAGAAACATTGAAGATTCAAGTGTAGAAAATGTTTTAAAAATGCTTACATTTTTGCCTATAGATAAAATTAATGAGCTTACTTCACTAAAAGATGAACATATTAATGAAGCTAAAAAAATAGCAGCTTATGAAATCACAAAATTAATTCATGGAGAAGATGAAGCAAAAAAAGCAGAAGAAGCTTCTAATGCTTTATTTAATGGTACTGGCAGTTTAGAAAATATGCCTACAGTAAAAATCGAATCTACAAATATTTCTATTTTAGAGGCAATTATAACAACTGGTATTGCTCCTTCAAAAGGTCAAGCAAGAACTTTAGTAAATCAAGGTGGAATTTCTCTAAATGATAACAAAATTACTGATGTAAATTATTGTTTATCTGATAATGATTTTAAAGATGGCTATGCTATTTTAAAAAAAGGAAAGAAAGTTTTTTATAAATTAGTAATCTAATATTTACACAAATAGTATTTTATAAAAAGAGGAAACAAAGAATTGTTTCCTCTTTTTTATTCATTATGAGACATTTAAGACCTGTCCCCTGTGTCTCATTTTTTATCTTCTTTTTCTTTTACTTTTTCTAAAGAATCTATTAATTCTTGAACTTTCTTTATGTCTTTCCCCATCATTTCCCAGTCATTATTTTCATTTGATTGTGTTAGGTTTTTGTTTGCTTTTATAATTGCTTCTATTAATCCTTCAACATCATCTGTGTTTTCTACTTCTATGTCTACCGCATATTTAGAAAGTAAATTTTCTAATGCTTTTGTTAAGTTGTCTCCTATTGCAACTTTGTTTCCTGATGCTACAACTACTTTTTTTAGTACTGGTACTTCTGATTCGTTTAACATTGTTTGATATATTGGTTCAACATATAATATTGTATTATTAATAGGAACTGCTATCATTTGTTTTGTTAATTTTGTTCCTGTAACATTTAATGATTTTAGTTCACTTGATATTGCTTCGTCCTCTTCTAATTGTTTATCAAGTTGCATTGGTCCCACAATATTACTGTCTGCTGAAAATTTATATAGTTTTAGTTCATTGTTTCCATTACTATTGCTTCCTACTAAATATGATATAATGTTTTGTTTTTCATCTGGTGTGTAAATTTGAACTAGTCCTAGTTGTTCTCCATCTGATGTTTTTACCATTGTATAGTATGGTTCCATATAAGTTCCTGTTGATTTTGTTGATTTTGTACTATTAAATTTTGCAATATCCCATACATCGTCAGCTCTATATAATACATCTGGTTTTACGTTATGATATACTTTTAAAATTTTTGCTTGTACATTATATAAAAATTCTGGATATACAAAATGACTTGATATATCTTCTGGTATTTTTTCATCTAATTCTTTGAATAAGCTTGGATAAATGTTTCTATATGCCATAGCTATTGGATCATTTCTATCTGTTATATAATATGACATTGTACCATCATAACTATCGATAATTACTTTAACAGAGTTTCTAATATAGTTTATTTTTTCTTTTGTTCCATCATGTTCTATACTTGTATATTGTGAATATGGATAACTAGATGATACTGTATAAGCATCTAACACCCATATAATCTTTCCTTCATCTGTTACTGCAGTATATGGTTCTTCATCATAAATTAAATATGGTAATGCTTTTTTGGCTCTTGTTATTACATCTCTATTAATTAAAATTTTGCTTTCATTTGTTATTTCTCCTGAGAAAGCTAAATTAATATCTCCTTTTTTTATACCTAATATTAATCTATCTAAAAATCCTAATTGCAATCCAGCTTGTCCATTATAAGAATATACTTGATCTGTTCCGTTTTCATCAGTGTAATCATATTCGTTTTTGTTTTTCGTATTTGTTGCAATTGTCTCTTTTGTCTCTAATCCGAAATAAATACGTGGTTCAGAAATATTTATTTTTTCATCTTTTCCAACTATGTCTTTTTGAATATACTGTATATTTCCATTTTGTGAACTTTCTGTTGCTGATGTAAATATTTCTCCTATTCCGTGTGTATATTCATATGTTTTATTATTATAAGTTCTTCCTGAGTTTGTTATTTCTCTTGGTGCTACATATACTAGCTGATTTTTTCCATTTATATTGTATTTTGCAATACTAATATTAGGATAAACATAGTGTCCTGTCACTGTTTGACTATTTTCTAATGTTTTTGATACAGCATCTTTACTAATAACTGGTATATTATTAATTACATTAGCATTTTCTTCTACTTCTTCACTTGTTATGGTTCCTGAATTTTCTATATTCTTTTCTTCTATATTAATATTATATGCATTTTTAGTATTCTTTATATTTTCTGCTATATATTCTTTTTCTTTATCTAATTCATTTGTGCTAACAAATGCTAAATCAAATACTACCATTACTATAAATAATACTACTAAATATCCTGGTATTACTGCAAGATTCTTTAATACTTTACCTGTATTTCCTTTTTTAAAGTATTTTAATGCTCTATATGCAAATATTATAATGACAAATGCAAATATTACATATCCCCATAACTTAATGGTTGTCTCTGTCATCCCTGCTCCTACTATTTCTAAGTCATTTTTAACAGTTAGAATTTTTCCAAACATTGTATTTTGAGTATTTATTACTGTAAGAATTGCAATTCCTATTATTATTAATAATGCATTTCTTGTTAATTTTTTCATAAACAAGCTTTCTTTTAGCATTTTTCCATCTACGCCATCAAAGTAACGATTAAATGCTATTACATAATATAATGCTATATAAATTGATAATCCTACAAAAAGAATTACAAAATATAATGCTAATGTTTCAATTACTGGTTTTTGAAACATATAATAAGCAATATCTAATCCAAATATCGGGTCTTGAATTCCAAATGATGTACCATTAGAAATAAGCATAATTTTTTGCATCAATGCTGATGATGTTACAAAACTAACTAATGCTGATATTACTAAAGCTAAAGATTTATTTGGCAATTTCGGAATTTCTTTTTTTTCTTTTTCAAAAAATGGCTTTAATCCTTTTTTTATTCCCCTATTTGTAAAATATAAAATAAAATATAAAATAACAAAATTAACTGCCATAATTCCATATCTATAAGTTAGATTTGTATAAAATATATTTGTATAATTTTGCCCCAATTCCAAATATTCTAAATAACTTCCTCTTAATTCAATATAACTAATTCCTGCAAATAATAGTAAAAATAATAATACTAAAATCATTCTTGTTCTATTTTTTTTCTTTTTATTTAAATCTAGTATATCTTTTTTGCTTGTATCTTTCTCTTTTTGGATTGAAATATTATCGTTTTCTTTACTCTCTTCTTTCACTTTTTTTCCTCCTAAATTCTAACATCCTTTTTTATTAAATGATTGCTTTTACAAAATCTTCTGAATTAAAAATCTCCATATCGTCAATTTGTTCTCCTACACCTATAAACTTAATTGGGATTTTATTTTCTTCAACAATTCCAATTGCTACTCCACCTTTTGCTGTTCCATCTAATTTAGTAATAACCAATCCTGTTAAATCTGCCTCTTCTTTAAATGCTTTTACTTGTGAAATCGCATTTTGACCTGTCGTCCCATCTATTACTAATAATACTTCTTTGTCTGCCTCTTGCATTTCTTTGTTAATTACTTTTTGAATTTTATTTAACTCGTCCATTAAATACTTTTTATTATGCAATCTTCCTGCTGTATCTACAATTAATACATCTGCATCTTTTTTCTTTGTTATTTTTATTGCTTCATATACTACAGAAGCTGGATCTACACCCTCTTCTCTTTTTACTATATCAGCTCCTGCTCTGTTTGCCCATATTTCTAATTGTTCTACAGCTGCTGCTCTAAAAGTATCTGCTGCTGCTACAACTACCTTTTTACCATCTTTTGCTAATCTATTTGCAATTTTTCCAATAGATGTTGTTTTTCCTACTCCATTTACTCCAACTACTAAAATAACAGATGGCTTTGTATTTAAATGTAAATTAATGTCTGTAACATCTAATATTTTTTTCATTTCTTCTCTTAATGCTTTTTTTACATCTTCTTCGTCTTGTATCTTATCTTTTTTTATTCTGTTTCTTAAGTTGCTAATTATCTTAACTGATGTTTCTACTCCTATGTCTGACATAATTAGAACTTCTTCTAATTCATCTAAAAATTCTTCATCTACTTTTCTAAAGCTTTTAAACACATTATTTATCTTTTCGTCAAATGAACTTTTAGTTTTATTCATTCCTTGTTTTAATTTTTCAAAAAATCCCATGTTTTCTCCTTTCATCTTTTAATAAAAGTTATTTTTTAAGAATTATTTAATATATTTACTTTTTATTAAAATATAACGTTGTTATTATAACATATTTTCCTCTATATGTGAACCTCTAAGTAGAATTTTTTGTTTTATTAACTTTAAATCAAAATCTTCAATTCTAACAATCTCCAGATAATTATAAAATATCAAATATATTCTGGTTGATGCTAAACGTCAGCAAAAGCCATTTTATGAGCAACTACAATTCATTCTCTTATTCAAACATAAAAAATGCCCTCCTTTCCAGAAAGAGAACATTTTAGTTTTATGTACAAAAAAACAACCTACAAACTTTTAAGTTCGTAAGTTGTTATAATATGGTGCTAACGAAGTAGTTATCTACAACTTTTTGGCTCTCATAACGATTGATACAAATATCAATCAATTTCCTGTAGTATATCATATTTTTTATGAATTGCAACAATTTTAACAAAAATTATATATATATATATAACACCCATCAACCGTTTGTTGCGATTGATGGGTTTGTAGTACCTTAGAGTTTCTTTATGCTTATGACTTCTTAGTAAATTTAGGATTAATCATATTATGGTCTGCCACCTTCAAGTTGAAGTTCAGAGCCAAAACATGTCTGGGAGCTTTTTCAGCAATTTCACCAAAATCATCAAAAACATCTTCGCCCTCAATAAGAGTTACTTCGCAATACTCTTTATATGCGATAATGTTTTCAATGCTTGTGCAATTTTCAATAGTGTCATCCCAACGAACCCATGCATACTGCTGGCAATCCGTTGTTGCCAAAATCTCATCTTCAGTATAGAAAACAAGAATACCTTCTTCTGAAACTACTAGCTTAGGTCTTTTCAGTAAGAACTTGCATATGTCATACTGAATAATTTGATGTTTGATACCAAAGGGATCTTCATAATAAGTAATTGTGTCAAATCCAATAGGTTCTTCTTCCATTTTTCCTGAACCTACCGAATATCTCTTGCCATCCACTCCCGTTGACACAACAATGTTGAGAACAAAGCTGTTCAAGCGAGGCTCAGGCATTATGTCTGCATAACAGATACTTTCGTTGCACTGATACACCACAATAGGGTATTCATTTGCATACTGCAGAATGTCTGTGCCATCAACAAGAACTAAAGCCTTCTCTGCAAACTCTTCCAACATTTTCTTTGTAACCATGCTTTCCGAAACATCGGAAGGTGAAAAGTTTTCACAGAAGTCATCCTTGTCAAACTCAATTATCCGTTCTGCAATCGGAACCTCTTTTGATACTTTTTTTGCCATAATTAACACCTCCATAAAATTATTTGTTTTACAAACACTATGGCACTATGCTTGCATTAAGGTTTTGTTAGGTTGAAAGAGAAATAAAATATTATCTCAAATCATTCCTACCAGCAACTATTAAGCTATGGTAACCCATGTCAATAGATGTAAGTATTATAGCATATATCAGCAATTTTGGCAACTAGCTATTTTTATATAATTTTTACATAAAATATTATATTTCTATATCTGTTGCTTATTTAACACTATTAAACAAAAATAAAATCACCTTATTTCTTTGAATTTGCTCCATTTCCATTATTTTAGCCATTGTAAACATTACAAGCTTGTATTTAGCAAAATTTATAAGAGTAGTTCTATATTCTTCATCTACTTCTTTTAGCATAGTATCAAATTTCTCATACATTTCAGTTTTGTTATATAAAATATTAGCCCAATCGCTTGTAGTTAAACATATTCCTAATCTTAACTTATCTTTTGTATTCATATCTTTAATTATATTTATAACATTTTCAGCTTTACTTTCTTCCATAATCTTTTACTCCCTACTTTAATTCAAAATTATCTTTCTTTTTAGTTTTAGATTTTTCTATATCTTCTTTTGGTTCTACTTTTCTAGTAATATCGTTTGCAATTTCATTTTCATCATCAGTAAATATACCATTTTTATATAGATCTTTACTAACAATTTTATAGTTTTCATCTTTATCATAGCATATCCTTTTATGAAAATATTTCATAATGCTATGCCAAAAGTCTTTAAACTTATGTAGTTCTTGTTTTAGTTTTTCTTTTTCAACTTGTAGTTTTCCTATAATCTTATCTTTAGTAGATAATTCGCCTTTCAAGCTATCTATTTCATCATCTTTTAGTTCTAACTGATATTTTAGAGAACGATTTTCCTTTTCTATTTTAAAAACAGAATGTTCAAAATCTTTAATCGCCATATTTAAGTCATTTACACTTCTGACAGTTTTAGTAATATTTTTTACGTCTTTTGTGTAATTCTTCAATTTTTGGACGCTCTCGCTTGAAATAACTATATTATTTTTATTCATTAGAGTAGGTTTCAAATTGTCTAATATTTTATTTACATCATTGCCAGTATTATAAAGTTCTTTAATTTGCGTATTTGCTTTTTCAAGTTTCTGTTCTTTTTTAGCTAGTTGTTTCTTGATTTTTCTATAATCGCCCATATCTTTGACATTTATGTCTTGATTTCTGCCTTTTTGCTTTTCCTTTAGCTTAAAATCCATATCATAAAACTTATTAAAAGATTTTATACAAGCATTTCTCATTTTATCTTGTATTTGTGTTAATGTGGTTTTAGTAAATAATTTTGATTTTACTACTTGTTTTTTCATTCCTCTTTTACAATCATAAGAAACGGGAACGCCTACAATGTGCATATGGGGAGAAACTTCATCAAAATGTATTGTAGCATTTGCTATTTTAAAATCTGGTATAATTTTAATTAAATCCTTTACTTGCTCATTATATACATCAACCATTTTAAATCTATATCTTTCGTCTTTATCATTCCAAAAGTCCATATCTCCAAGTTCTATTATAATTTCACAAGCAATATCATTCTGTGAATCACATACTTTTTTGAAGTAATCTTCAATTTTTCTATCTTCACGAGTTTGTTTGTTGTTATATTCAATTCTAGCTTGTTCAAATTCATCCCAATATACTTGCTTAACATCATTTACAATATCACTTGTCCCATATATAGTTCTAATCAATTCTGTTTGATTATCAAAATATCGCAAGTTATGCTTATTAACATCTGATAAATCTTTTGCATTTTGAATTGCATTATTTGATAAAGATGTAGTTCCAGATAAATTTTCTTTTGCAACTTTCTTTGCTAATTTACTTTTGTTTTTATCACTACCCAAGTGAAAAGAATATGCCAATTCTTGCTCCATAAAATCCCTCCTTTGAAATTTCTTCGTAGCTATGGACTTTGGCTTTGCCATAAGTCCTAACCCAGTAGGAATAAGTTAAGTACACTTTTAAAAATTTATATTTGTAGATAGCTGAAAACGATATAAAATATAGTTCTAAAAAGTAGTAAAATTAAATTTTAGGAGGATTTTATTATGGTAGAGATAACTTATCACAAAGAGGGAGATTATTTTATTCCTGACTTATTTTTAGAGAAAGAGGAATATGCAAAAGATTATAATATTGGAAAGTATGGTCATTTAAGATTAGAATATTTAAAAAATCATAAGAAAGCAGAATATATAATAATGTTTATGAACAAGACTTTAAGAAAACATATTGTTGAAACTGATAAACAAGCTAAAAGGAAATTTGAAATACTTATGAAACAAATGCTACAGAAAAATCCTATTGATGAACATTTGAAAGATACTGACCCACTAAAATGGACTGGAATTATGAATAATTATAAGTGTTCAGCAGAAGAAATTATATTCAAAGAATTAATTTATATTTAGATTTTTACTCGACAACTGTAAACAATTGTTCTGTAATAAGTGGAGAATTTAAAGAGATTGGAAGTGATATTATGAGTAAAGAACTTATAACAACACAAATGAATGTAAATAATAAATTAGTTAGAGTTATGAGAGTAGATAATGTAGATTATATATCTCTAACAGATTTAGCAAAATATCAAAATGAAAATGATCCATCAGGAGTTATACGTAATTGGATGTCTAATAAAAATTCTTTCGATTTTTATAATCTTTGGGAAGAATTACATAATGAAAATTTTAATTCCGTGGAATCACACAGAATTAAAATCGATGAAGTTGGATATAACCGTTTTACTATGACACCAAATCGTTGGAAGAAAGAGTTTAATGCTATTGGAATTATTCCAAGCAGTGGAAAATATAGCATAGGTACATTTGCACACCCTGATATTGCTTTCGAGTTTGCAAGTTGGTTGAATGTAGAATTTAAATTATATTTAATTACAGAATTTGAACGATTAAAGCAGAATGAAAGCTATCAAAACAAAATTGATTGGTCAGTTAGAAGAGAACTTGCAAAAAAAAATTATAGAATACATACTGATAGTATAAAAGAAAATATAATTCCTATACTAACTGAAAAGCAAAAATTATATGTATATGCCAATGAAGCAGATATTTTAAATGTTGCATTATTTGGAATGACTGCAAAAGAATAGAAAGATAAAAATCCTACTTTAGATGGCAATATGAGAGACTATGCAAATATTCTTCAGTTAGTAATTTTGAGTAATTTAGAAAATTTAAATAGCGAGATGATAGCTCAAGGAATAGAACAAAAGACAAGACTTGAAAGATTAAATGAAATAGCTAAAAAGCAATATAATATATTACAAGATAGTAAAGGAATAAAAAAATTAGAAGGATTAGATAATAATTATTATATAAAATAGTGAATAGTAAAACCCGTTTTGAAAAAATCAAAACGGGTTACTTACGTTATTTAATTGTTTTCCAACATTGAGGATCTTTACCGTAAAAATTACCTGAAAGACATTTAGCGACTGATGGACAACCACGACAAAAATTTTTCAATTTGCATTTTGAGCATTCTTCAAATTTTTCGTACTGTCTATATTGTTTCATTTTTTCACCAAAAAAAATGTCGTACAAACTTTCTTCTGGTACTTTTCCAATTGGAGATTCACATCTTCTACAAGCATATACTGTTCCATCAGACAAAACTGTCATATGAGAAATTCCACACCGACACCCATCTAATATCAAATCCTTAGGATTTTCAACATTGTCTATATTAAACAAACCATTTTCATAAAGAAATAAAGTCCATAAATGATCTTTTAATACAAACTTCGTATGACTGTCTTTATAGGAAATAAACTTTTCCCACATTGTGCCTAAAAATTCGTGATATTCTTCTGCAGACACAATATTTTGAAAATCATCTGGATTAGGGCAATATCTTGCAAAAGCAAAATTGTCTACCTCATATTTTACAACTGTGTCAACCAAATTAGGAATTTCGTCGATATTACTCTTTGAAACAGTAGCCATAATAGTAGTAGCAATTCCTGCTTTTCTCAGGCAATTAAGCTTACTTAAGGTTGCAGTAAAAGAGCCTCTTTTTCTAATAAAGTCGTGGGTTGCTTCTAATCCATCCAAAGACATTTGATAATTAATACATCCATAATCTTTGAGTTTCATAGCTACTTCATCTGTAATATGAAATGGATTTCCTAATATCGCAAATTTAATGTTGTTTTGCTTGAGTAACTCGAGAAAATCCCATACATTTTTATAAAGTAAAGGATCTCCACCAGTTACAGAGATAAAAGGTGTCCGTTTCATTTTTTTACTGGTAATAATAAAATCTTGCAATATTACAGAAAGTTTTTCGAAAGGTAAATCATTGTTTTTACACAAATCTTTTCCTGCATAAATATAACAATGTTTACATCTTTGATCACAACTATCTGTAATATGCCATTGTAGTCCAAAGTATTTTTGTGCCATTACTATCCCTCCTGAGATTATAAACAACCTCCACCACAGCCACCAATGCAGCCTCCACCGCAACCTCCTCCACAGCCCCAACTGCCACCAGAAGTATTTTTCTTATCTTCTTCTGTTTCTTTAGATAATGTAGTATCGCTAGCGTTAACTGTTTCTGTAGAAGAGAGTACATCCTGTGCTGTAAAAGAAGGAGAATAATCTACTGCATCTTTATCAGCCCAATAGTTACAGGAATCTTCTATTTTCCGAGTATCCTCATCAGAAGATTTCTTACCAAACAACGTCTTAAAAAAATTTTTAAACATAAGTATTCCTCCTCGTATAAAATTATTTAGATAGGATTTATATATACACTTGCTTAAAGCAAGATAATAAAAATAACAAAAATATCTTATCATATTTTTATGTAAATTTCAATAATTATGGTTAATTTTATTGACTTTTATGTGTAGGTTAGTCAATCATTTGTCACAAATTATTTAAAATAAATACTTTGAGCACCTATATTGTAAATAACGATTCTTCTTGACTTTTATATTTTTCTATGAATTCACTGGGACTCAACCATCCTAATGGTCTCATTGGAAAATTATTATATTCTTTTCTCCATTCTTTTCCTTGATTTCTTAAATCTTCTAAACTATAAAATACTCTTTTATAGTAAAATCTTTCTTGATCTTTTCTATGACTTCTTTCTACTCTTCCATTTTGTTTGGGTGTATGTGGCTTTATTACTTTATATTCTATTCCTAATTCTTCTAATGTTTTTTCAAACATTGTTTTTTTATTTTTCAAAAATGCTTGCCAACTTAATCTATTTGTAAATTCAAATCCATTATCTGTTTGTATTGTCTTTACTTTAAACGGGAAATATTTTACTAATCTTTTCGCAAATTCACTTGACGCATATGTATCATGTGCATTTGTAAACCATGTATATCTTAATCTTGAATACTCATCTATTGCTGTATATTGATAAAATTTTTCGCCTTTTTCTTGTAGTTCTTTACTCATACATTTTTTGGGCACATATTTTACATCTACTTGTATTTTTTCTCCTGGATATTCTCCTGTTACCCATTCATTTGGCTCACTTTCCTTCTTTTTACTTGGTGTCTTTTCATATATTCCTATTCTTTGCATTGCATGATATAATCCTTATATTGTTCTTGTATATCCTGCTTTACGCAATTTTATCCATAATACTACTAATCCTGTATCTTTATTATTTCTTTTATAATTTTTTATTAACTTTATTTCTTCCTCTGTATGTTGATTTGGATGCGAATGCGGACGTCTTGATTTATCTTTTAAACTTTCTAACGTTCCATCATATCTATTTCGCCATCTATATATTGTTCTTTTACATTCTCCAAATTTATATGCCGCCTTTGCTACTCCATATTTTTTTGAAAATTTTACTACTGACTCTTTATATTTTAATCTATCTGTGATATTATTACCCATAAGAGAGCACCTCCGATATGTTTATTTTTGGTCATTTAAACAATATCATTTTTGTGCTCTCTTTTCAATATTTTATTTTCAATCTTCTTGTGACATATCTATTTTAAACCTATATTCCAGTATTTATACAGTTTTCAGATATTCTTCTAATTCTGATAATTTAATCTTTTTAGCTAAATTAGAAATGTAAACATCATTTGAATAATTGAAAACTAGCAATGTAATATCTTTAATTATTATTCTATGTGGCTCAATATAGGAAAGATTTGTTTTATCTAGTTTTCTAATACTTCCATTGATAAATACCGGCTTAACCTTAGCAAACTCACATATAAATTCAAGTCTTTGCTTTAAACATTCCTCAAATTCTAATTCTTCTTTAATTATCTTCATAAACACCATCCTTTCTTTTTCGGATGATTTTAATGTTTTTAGACAACAAAAAAATCAACCAGATTATTTCTCTGATTGATTTTCATATCTCTCTGTTCAATTTAGTTCGAACAGATTCGTCATTGGTGCCAACAGGCAGAATCGAACTGCCGACCTACGAGTTACGAATCCGTTGCTCTACCAACTGAGCTATATTGGCATAACTCTGTTTTACTGTATAATTATAATATTTTTTCTTATAAAAATCAAGAAAAAGATAATTATTTTATCTTATAAAATAATTATCTTTTTTATAATTCACTTCATTTTTTAATACATTCCATCCATTCCTGCTGGCATTCCACCTTCTTGTGATCCGCAATTACAATTTTTTGGTTCTGGTGCATCTGTTACTAAACTTTCTGTTGTAAGTACCATTGATGCGATAGAAGCTGCATTTTGAAGTGCACTTCTTGTTACTTTTGTAGGGTCTACAATTCCTACTTTTTTCATATCTACATATTGTTCATTTGCAGCATCAAATCCTATTCCAGTTTCTGATTCTTTTACTTTATTTACAATAACTGCTGGCTCTAATCCTGCATTTACTGCTATTTGTTTTACTGGTTCTTCTAATGCTTTTAATACAATTTGAGCACCTAATTTTTCTCCATTTTCTAATGTATCTACTAATTTTGATACTTTTGGAATTACATTAATTAGAGCTGTTCCTCCACCACTAACAATTCCTTCTTCTACTGCTGCTTTTGTTGCAGATAATGCATCTTCAATTCTTAGTTTTTTGTCCTTCATTTCAACTTCTGTTGCTGCACCAACTCCAATAACAGCTACTCCTCCTGCTATCTTTGCTAAACGTTCTTGTAATTGTTCTTTATCATAATCACTTTGTGTTTCATTAATTTGCGCTTTTATTTGACCAACTCTATCTGCTATTTGTTGTTTGTCTCCTGCTCCATCTACGATAATTGTATTTTCTTTTTGTACTTTAACTTGTTTTGCTTTACCTAATTGTGCAATTGTTGTATCTTTTAATTCTAATCCTAAATCAGAAGTTATTACTTCTCCTCCTGTTAATACTGCTATATCTTCAAGCATTGCTTTTCTTTTATCTCCAAATCCAGGAGCTTTAACAGCTACTACATTTAGAACTCCTCTTAATTTATTTAAGATTAATGTTGATAAAGCTTCTCCTTCCATATCATCACAAATAATTAGTAATTTTCCTGATTCTTGCATTAAACTTTCTAGCAATGGTAAAATTTCTTGAATATTGCTAATTTTTTTGTCTGTAATTAATATATATGGATTATCTAAAACCGCTTCCATTTTCTCTGTATCAGTTGCCATATATGGTGATAAATATCCTTTATCAAATTGCATTCCCTCTACTACATTTAATTCTGTATTTGATGTTTTAGATTCTTCTATCGTTATAACTCCATCTTTAGAAACTTTTTCCATTGCATCTGCAATTAAATTTCCTATTTCTTCATTATTAGCTGATATACTTGCTACTCTTGCAATATCTTCTTTTCCATTAACTGTTGAGCTAATTTCCTTTAACCCTTCAACTGCTGTATTGACCGCTTTATCAATACCTCTTTTTATTGCCATTGGATCACTACCTGCTGCTACATTTCTTACTCCTTCTTTTATCATACTTTGTGCTAAAACTGTTGCTGTTGTTGTACCATCTCCTGCAACATCATTTGTCTTTGTTGAAACTTCTTTTACTAAACGAGCTCCCATATTTTCGAATTTATCTTCTAATTCTATTTCTTTTGCTATTGTTACACCATCATTTGTTATTAATGGTGCTCCAAAACTTTTATCTAAAACTACATTTCTTCCTTTTGGTCCTAATGTTACTTTAACAGTGTCTGCTAATTTGTTTACACCTTCCAATAAAGATTTTCTTGCATCTTCTCCAAATTTAATAACTTTTGCCATTTTTTATCCTTCCTTTCATTTATTAAGTTACAACTATTTTTATAAATAGCTTTTTTTATTTTACTTTATTATAAAACAATTGCTAATATATCATTTTGTTTTACTATTATGTATTCTTCTCCTTCATATTTTACCTTTGTTCCTGCATATTCACTAACAATGATGTTATCTCCTTTTTTTACATTCATTGTTTCTGCTTTTCCGTCTATAACTTCTCCTGGTCCTACTTCTATTACTTCTGCTATTTGTGGTTTTTCTTGAGCAGCTCCTGCTAATATAATTCCACTTTTAGTTGTTTCTTCGCCTTCTTTCATTTTTATTAATACTCTACTTCCTAATGGTTTAATCATATTTATTACCTCCTTATATTTTTAGCACTCTTCTTTGTTGACTGCTAATAATTTATACCCATTTTATTAAAAAGTCAATACTATTTTTATATTTTTCACACAAAGTTCACATATCTATTTTATTCATTGATACATAAGCTTATTACAATTTTTTCTATTTTCTTGCATTTTTATCCTATCCAGTTTATAATACTTATATGAAAAGATTAATTGTAGATAAAAAATATGATCAAAAAAAATTAAATAAATTTTTACAGGACAAAATTCCTAATCTTACATCTACTTTATTTTATAAAACTTTAAGAAAAAAAGATATTAAAGTAAATGGATTAAGAATAAAAGAAAATATTACCGTTTCAATTAACGACGAAATTTTAGTATATATCTCTGATGATTTATTAACTTCTAATATTCGTATAGATATATTTTTTGAAGATGATAACATTTTAGTAATTAACAAACCTTATAATATAGAGGTTACTGGTAATAACAGTTTAACAACATATGTTCATCAAAAATATTCCAAACGGTTTTAAGCCTATGCCTTGTCATCGAATAGATAGAAATACAACTGGTTTAGTTTTATTTGCTAAAAATGAAGAATCATTAAACATTCTTTTAAATAAGTTTAAAAATCACGAAATTGAAAAGCACTACTTAGCATTAGTATATGGTATTCCAAAACAAAAATATAAAAGATGTGAAGCTTACTTGTTTAAAGATAATAAAAAATCAAGAGTCTATATAAGTGATACTTTTAAAAAAGGTTATCAAAAAATCATTACTACTTATAATATTTTAGAAACGAAAAACAATAATACATGTCTTTTGGATGTTCAAATAGAAACTGGAAAAACACATCAAATTCGTGCACATCTTGCACACTTAGGCTACCCTATTATTGGAGATCGGTAAATATGGACTAAATGATATAAATAAAAAGTTCGGAAAGAAATATCAAATGCTTTGCAGCTATATCATAAAATTCAACTTTAAATCTAATTCTGGTATTTTAAATTATTTAACCAATAAAAGTTTTATATTAGATAAAAATAAATTTATATAATAAGGAGATTTATATGTTTAACAAAATAAATGTACTAATTAATGAAGAAAAATTACAATCAAGAATTAATGAAATATCAAATGAAATATCGAATGATTTTAAAAATGAAGAAATCATATTAATCTGTGTTCTAAAAGGCTCTGTCTATTTTACAATAGACTTATCAAAAAAAATAACTAACAATTCTATTATATTAGATTTTATGAAAGTAAGTAGTTATGAAAATGGCTCTACATCTTCTTCTGGTAAAATAAATTTTGAGCTAGATATACATGAAAATATTGAAAATAAAAATGTAATTATTATAGAAGATATTGTAGATTCTGGATTAACTCTAAATTATTTATACAATTATTTAAGTAAAAAAAATCCTAAAAACTTAAAAATTTGTGTTCTTTTAGATAAAAAAGAACGAAGAACTGTACCTATAAAAATAGATTATACATGTTTTGAAATTGAAAATAAATTTGTTGTTGGGTATGGATTAGACTATGATGAAAGATATAGAAACTTACCTTATATTGGATATATTGAAGAAAATTAAAAATAAAAAAGGATTGATAATTTTTAAAGAATATCGTATAATAAAAAGGTACTTGGGGATGTAATGGTTTCGACATACTACCAGAAGTATAGATAGCAAGTAGTGGATTCTCGTTGGCCACTTTAAAAAACGGGAAAATAAAAATAAACGCTGATAAACAAGAATTAGCATTAGCTGCCTAATTGCAGTTACGTCTTATTTTAATATGCCCACGTATTTTAATAGGATGTCATAACTAGTGGGAAACGAAGCTACTTTTTCTTTTAATGTAGTAGGTATTTTAAAAAGATATATTATAATTTATCCTGTTTGTTGGAGAAATTGTAATGAATAAAAAAAACAAACTAAACTTGTAGAAATCTATGTGGAAAGTATTATGGACAGGAGTTCGACTCTCCTCATCTCCACCAAAAAATGAGACACTGGGGACAGTCCTTATTTGTCTCACATTTATTATTTTTTGCGGGTATAATTTAGTGGTAGAATGTCATGCTTCCGACCTGATAGCGAGGGTTCGATTCCCTCTACCCGCTCCATAAGATAAAATCGTCGCACCAATGTGACGTTAATGATTAAATCAATCTGAAAAGATTGATTTTTTTGTGCGTTATTGCAAAGAAAGGTGTGATGTGATATGATTAAAATAATTAAAAAGAAAATCAATATGAGTGATGAACTTAGGAGTAAAATTAATTGGTCTTGCAAATTTAATAATAGACCCTACCAGATTATTGAGGGTCACCTAAGAATTGTGGAACATACAAATTTAGCATATGTTGAGCCACATAAAGTAATTATTGGAGATACACTATATTTATTCTTCAATGAACAAAAACATTTTTATATTGGGAATTTAAAGAAGAAAATCCCTATTGCTGATTTATCAGAATACATAGCAAGGCATTAATTAATTGAGAGTTTATATACTCCCATAATATTGGTTTATTTTGTCGTGTAAATAATCAATATAAAGTATAAGGTGTCTTGTTATGTGACACCTTTTTTGGTGCCTTTCATTAAAAGAAAAGGAGGAAAAATTATGAATAATGAAAGGATGATTGCAGCAGTTTATATTCGTGTTTCGACAGAGGATCAGGCACGAGAAGGATTTTCTTTAGGAGAACAAAAAGAAAAGTTATTACAACTCTGTGCGTTTAAAGGTTATGAAGTATTTAAGGCTTATGAAGATGCAGGAATATCTGCAAAAGATATGGAACATAGACCTGCATTTCAAGAGATGTTACAAGATATGAAGGACGGAAAAATTAATTATATTGTAGCCTACAAACTAGATAGAGTTACTCGTTCAGTTCGTGATTTAGAAGAATTAATATCTCAGTTAGAAAAATATAATTGTTATTTAGTTTGTGATAGAGATGATGTTAATACTTCTACTGCTAACGGAAGATTTTTTGTAAGAATGCTAACAGTATTATCACAATTAGAAATTGAAATTGTATCGGAAAGAACTAAATTTGGACTTAATGGAGCAATTAAGTCAAGTCATTTACCAGGTCCTGCCCCACTAGGATATAAGAAAGATGGTAATAAAAAAACTATTGTTGATGAAACAACTAAACCTGTTATTGAAAGAATATTTAAGTTGTATTTGGAAGGCAAAAGTTTTCAGCAAATATCAAATATCTTTAATAAAGAAAAATTATTAAATCCAAAGAAATGGAAAGACACGACTATTCAAAAGATAATTGATAACAAAATCTATATGGGAGATTATGAGCAATATAAAAGAATTGCTAAAAAAGAAAACAAAGAACCTGTTATTTATATGAATGTTGTTGAGCAAATAATATCACGTGCAATGTGGGAAGAATGCCAAAGACAAAAAGAAATTAATCAAAGAACTTATACTAGAGATAGAGTTTATTTATTCTTTCAAAAGATTAAGTGTCCTACTTGTGGAAGAATAATGAAATGTAAAGGTTCAGGTGGCAAAAAGAAAAAGTATATGTATTACAATTGTGAGAAGTGTCATTTAAATTATCGTGAAGATAAAATTGAAGAATGTTTAATGCAATTTATTTATGACTTAGTTGAATATGATATGGCAGTTAAAAAGTATTTTCTACCTATTTTAGCAGACCATAAACCAACGAAAACTGATGATATAGATAAAGAGATTAATGGGTTAATAAAACAAAAAGAACGCATTAAAAAAGCATATATGAGTGGTATTGTTGAGATGGAAGATTTTTCAGAAGATTATAGACTAATTGAAGAAAAATTAGAAATTTTAGAACAAAAGAAATCAGAACTTTTAAATCTAGATAATATAACTTTTACTCCACAGCAGTTAATGGCAGATAGAGATATTGAACGAGAAACTATGATAAGATTAGATACTTTAAATGATGTTGTTAAAACAAATTGGAAAAGTAAAACAAAAGATGAAAAACAAGAATTTATATCTAAATTTATTGAGTCAATTATTCTAACAAAAGATAAAAACAATGAACTTCATATAGATAAAATTAATTTTAGAAAAAGTTATATAAACAATCTAATGAAATTTTTAGATAAAGGAATATTAGATGTATTAGTACCTGTTGAGGTAAATGGTAAAGAAGAATTTATTATTGGTAGTCCTAATATTTCTAATGAACAAGTGCAAGAATATCTAGATAGATTAAATGAATTTTATGAAACAAAAATGTATCAACTTTATGAAAGAGTTGATGAAGAAACTGGTAACATTATTGGAGAATTTACACCTAAAAAGAACGAAAAAATTATAAGAATAGTACCTATTTCACCTACTGAAATAAAAACAAAATCAATTATAAATAAAGAAGATATTGAAACAAAATATGGTATTGTTACTTACAATCCTAGCAAACCAAATAAGAAAGGAAATGATTAAAAATGGAATTAAAATATACAAGAATTGGTGATTATAAATTACCAAATTTAACTTTAAACAATAACGAAAAAGGGACAATTAATAATTATGGAATGTTAAGATTAGATTATTTAAAACAACATAAAAAAGTACTTTACACTACACTTTTAATGAAAGATGAACTTACTAATCATCTTGTTTCAGTAAGTAAAAATGCAGAAAATTTATTAAATAACTTGATGGAAAGTTATAAAAAATCAGATGAAAAACTATCTGAAAAAAGTAAAGAAACAAATCAAATTGAATGGGCAAAGATTATGAATAATTATAAAAATACAGCTGAAGAAATCATATTAAATGAATTAATTTATACTGAAAATGTGTGAGTACGTACTCACATATTGTGTCTAGCCAGCACTGAATTTGTACTCCCATACAAATTCTATATGGGAATTCCCATACCCTTGATGTTTAGAAAGGAGATTTTAAATTATGAGAATAAGAAATAATAAAGTTAATGTATTTTTAAGTGATGATGAGAAATTTATTTTAAAAAGAGCATCTTCAAAATTAAACTTATCTCAGTCTGAATATATTAGAAATTTAATTGTAGGATACGAGATTAAAATTCCAGAAGTTAAAGAAGAACCAAAACCTAAAAAAGATGAGTATATTATAGAGAATATTGCTAAAGCACTAGAAGAAAATATTGAATGCTTAATTAAAGTAAAAAATAGATTTCATTATCTTGGATATTTCGAAGATGAACGAGCAATTGGAACTAAAATTGAATATTTAAAATTACAAAATACTACACTTAAAAAATATATACCAATTGAAAATGACAAAGACAATGCGATCTAAGCATTGTCTTTTAACTTTATTCACTCATATAATTTTTAATTTCGTCTAACTTTTCTTCAGAAAGTTCAACTCCACCTTTAAAATTAATAGCACCTGGCCAATCTATATCTTTCCATTCAATATCAAATAATTTTATATCGTTATCATATCTAGGAAACGCATGATAATGAACAAAATAATCTCTCATCATCATAATAATATAATTGAATTTTACTGCACCAAATTTCTTAGTACAAGCATCCTCATACCATTTGATAACTTTTGGAAATTCAGCACCTTCTTCTGGAAGCATATTTGCAACTGAAGGAGTTTCTCTTTTTAAAAGAATAACAGCATCACCTAATGTTGCTTGTTTTCCTCTAATACAAATAATCCAATGTTCAAATTCTTTTATACATCTTGTTTCTGGTTTAAATTTACTCATAAATTCTAAATTACTCATCACTATATTTCTCCTTTAAAAATTTTTACTTATTATAATTCCTAATTCTTCATACTTGTTGCAATAAGAATGATCAGCTCCATTTATAATTTTAATAGTACAATTTTTAATATTATTGTTTAAATATACTTTAACTTTATCTATAGGTTGAGTTAGAACACATTCATCTGCATCTCCAAACACAACTAATACAGGTATATCTATACTATTAAGAACTTCATTCATATCATTTATATCTTCTGTGTATCTAATAAAATCATTTTCTCCACCTGGTAAAAAATCATTATAATATGTTCCTGCTGCAATTTTTCCATTAGCCATAACAGAAAAATCTATTAATTCATTTTCTTTACCTTCGTTTACTAATCTTGTTGATTCTACTTTTGCCTTATTATATTCTTCTTCACTTAAAAACTTTTTTCCTTCTGAAGGAATATCACATGGCGCTAATAAAACTATTTTATTTATACAATCTTCTTTCTTTTTGTTGTAATAGTATAGTACTTTATTGCATCCATAACTATGTCCTTCAAGAGTTATTTCTTTATAACCTTTTTGTTTAACCCAACTTACTACACCTTCAATATCTAATATGCAGTCTTTAAATCTTTCTAGACTTCCACCTATAACAGTAAAACCATCACCTTTAAGTAATTCTGCAATAAAATCTTTACCACGATTATTAAATGTTAAAAATGCATATCCTTTATCTGTATACGATTTTGCTAATGTATCTAAAAATCTGTTTTCATAAAAATTACCATTTAATCCATGTACATGAATTACTATCTTATCAGTTGTTTTATCAGGTATATATAAAATCCCTGGTTGTTCTATTTCATCCATAGAGTTTATTCTTACTAATTCTTGTTTCATATTATTTTTCTCCTTTATTTAATTTTCTTTTTAATAGTTTCCCAATCTGCTGTCCATTTTGTATTATTTTTATTAAAGTTACTTGAAGATAATAACATATGGGCAAAACTTTTTAAACATTCATATTCAAAAGCATATTTTAATAACTGTGACTCGTTCTTATTAGAATACTTGTTAGTAACAAAAAGTGTAAATAGGTTATTATATATCCCATTAACTTTATTGTTAAAATATAACAATTTAAAATAACTAATTAATATTTCTGATGAAAATATACTCTGAGTAATGCATAAAACAATATTTTTATCTTTCATTATTAAAATTATTACCAACCATATTATAACATCAATAATTATTTTAATAGTATTTTGTTTAATCATTATATTCGTATTACTTTTAGTAAAGAATGTACTTTCAAATACATTTACTCCTAATTTTTTTATTGAATTCTTCTCGTTATTGTTATAATATCCTACTGTTTTTTTGTCAGTAAGTTCACTTCCATATGCATTAGATAATAAAGTCTTTCTTCTTTCATTCTCCGCAAAATTTTTGAAAATCATATCATTTATGGTATCTCCTATTATATATAAAATGTGTAGTACAATTAGAGTAACACATAATATATTATTAAATTTAATACTTAGAATTAAAGATATGACAACACTAACATAATAAAATATACTTAATAGTTTTTCTAACTTAATACATAATCTAAAATCTTTATCAACATCATTAATATATTCATCCATACTTATACCTCTGGAAATACTTTTTTTATTTCAGATAAAGCAGAATAAGGCATTCCATCATTTTCATACTCTAACGCTTTATCAATTTTTTCTATTGCGCGATTTATTCTATTAGTGATACTTGCATCATATGTTAAATTTTTTAATTCATTAAAAGCCTTTTTTGCATAATCTGTATAGCTAGTACAAGTAATATATGAATATTTCATATTATTTGCAATACATTCCTCTATACGATATGATGTTAAATCGCGATAATTAACATTTACATTCCAATGTTTAATTAATCTAACTAATGGCTTTATTTTATATGAATTATTATTATTTGTCTCAGTAAGTGTATTATTAAAATCATTAGGATATGTCGGCATCCATCCGCCTTTACCATCTGGTATATAATATGTTCCCCAGTTTTTGTAAGCGGGTACTAATTCAAATTTTATATTATTCAATTCTAATACTATAGTTGGTGATGATTGATAAATTTCGGATGTAGAATATTTTGTTTCTGCAAATCTTTTTAACCTGTCTAAAAAAGTTTGTGGAGTATAATTATTAGAATTATCAAATACAACCATATAGTCAACATCTGATTCTTCATCAGCTTTTCTTGGGAGAATAGTTACTCTTGTATAAGAACCAAACTTAAATTTTTCTTCAATATTGGCACCGAAATATGATTCCAATCTTATTTCTAACGTATTAATAGAAGTAGTGATGCTTTCTTTTTCTTTTGTAGAAAGCACTAAATTAGAAGCAGAGTCACTTAAATAAGTATTTACTGACATATTATCCCTCCTTTATTTTATGTCCAATAAAAAAAAGTATCATAATCTTAATGATACAAAACTATTATAATAATAACATATTTTGACATTTTTTTAAATAGATATAGGATATTTTATCAAAAGTATTGTAATAATCTTAATCTTTGATATAATTGATTTATCAGAGAGATTTAATCAAATCTTATAGTCTTAATTTCGTAAACGTGTATAGTTAAGGCTCCATAATGCGTTTTCGTCGAACTCTTTGTAGTTATTGATACAAGAAAGTTTGAAGAAAGCAAAAGTTAATATCATTTCACAATATATAAGTCGATTTAGTCGGCTTATTTTTTTTGTTTTTAATTATCTCAACTGGTAAATAAAGTAAGAATTAGCCTCAATATAGGTTTAAAATAGATATGTCACAAGAAGATTGAAAATAAAATTGTAAAAATCTTGAATTTATGATAATATGTTACCAATAGTTCAAAAATTCTACAAGGAGGTAGTTCAAGATATGGATAATAATAAATTAGATACAATTACAAACCTGTTTGAAGAAAAAGAAATAAGAAGTATATGGAATAGTGAAAAAGAAGATTATTTTTTTAGTGTGGTTGATGTTGTAAGTGCATTAACAGATAGTAATGACCCAGCACATTATTGGAGAACTCTTAAATCGAGAATGCTTCAAGAAGGAAATGAAACCGTCACAAATTGTGACACTTTCAAATTAAAAGCAAAAGATGGAAAAATGAGAAATACTGATATGCTAGATACACAAAATATTTTAAGACTTATTGAATCAATACCATCACCTAAAGCTGAACCTTTTAAAATGTGGTTAGCAAGTTTAGGCAATGAGCGAATAAATGAAGTATTTGATCCAGAACTAGCGATTAATCGTGCAGTTAATTATTATCATAATAAAGGATATAGTGATGAATGGATTAAAAAAAGATTAACAGGTATTGTTGATAGATTTAAATTAACAGATGTATGGAAAGATGGTGGAGTTGAAAAACCAATTGAATATGCCATGCTAACTAATGAAATATATAAAGGTTGGTCTGGAATGAAAGCTTCAGAATATAAAAAATTAAAAGGATTGAGAAAAGAAAGTTTAAGAGATAATATGACCGATATTGAAGTACTTCTCACAGATTTGGGAGAAATTGCTACTCGTGATATAGCACAATCAGAACATCCACAAGGATTTCATGAAAATATGAATGTTGCTAAAAGAGGTGGACAAGTTGCAAATGATGCTAGAAAATCATATGAAAAACAGACTAAAAAATCTGCAATTTCAAAAAATAATGCCTTAAATTATAAATATATAGATGATGAAAAACTAATTGAAGATAAAAAAAAGGAATAGTTTGATTAAAAATATATGAGGAATGTAATGTGAAAAATGAATTAGGATTTTATGATGGTATAAAAAATTGGGATTTTAGTATGATTAAATATATAGAAGAAAATTTAACTGATTGGGATTTATATAGGATATTAAATGATTGTACATCACCAAATTCTAAAATCCTTGATTTAGGAACTGGTGGAGGTGAAAAAGTATTAAGAAACTTTCCAATTGTTAAAGAAATAATTGCAACAGATTTTTCGAAAGAGATGATAAACACGGCTAATAAGAATTTAGCAAAAACAGAAAGAAAAGATATTACATTTAAATAAATGGATAATTTAAATATTACTACACCTGATAATTATTTTGATATAGTTGTTGCAAGACATACTTGTATAGATGCAAAGGGTATATATAAAACATTAAAAATCGGAGGCAAACTTCTTTTAAGAGGAGTTGATAAATTAGATTGTTGGCAATTAAAGAAGCTATATGGTAAAGGTCAAGCATTTAAAGATGAAAAGCCAATAAGTTTAATAGATTATGAAGATATTTTAGATGCAGGGTTTAAAAAGGTTGAATTAGTCCCAATTCATATTAGAGAATATTATAAAACAAAAGAGGATTTATTAGCACTCCTATTAAAAACACCAATATTAAGTGAGTTTTCAGAAACAGAAGAAAATAAGTATGAAGATAATGAGAAGATTAATATGAATTTGTTGGATAAATATATAGAAGAAAACACGAGCGAGAAAGGAATTTTACTAATAAGAAGATATTATGGCATAACAGCTGTAAAATAGTATAACTTACAAAATTGTAATCAAAAAATATTACATTCAGCACTAGATATTGTGCACCAATAAAGTATAATAAAAAGTAGTAAGTAGTTGAGGTGATGATATGAAAAGACCAATTATAGGGATAATAGGTAAAGTTCAGCCACAATATGGAGAAGATATTTGGCATAGAATTGACGAAGTTGATGAAATAAGATATTTAATCGTAAAAAATGGTGGAACAGCGATAATGTTATTGCCAACGGAAATAACTTTAAAGTTTAATGATAATGATATTGAATACAATACTGTTTTAAGTGATGAAGAAAAAAATGAATTATATAGACAAATAGATTTATGTGATGGGTTTATATTGCAAGGTGGTTTATATAGTGCAAATTATGAAATAGAAATGGCAAAAAAAATAATAGAATTAGACAAACCACTTATTGGGATTTGTGCAGGTTTTAACAATATTTTAAGAGCAATAGGTACAGATGTAATTGAAGATAAAACCAAAAGTCATGATATATATGATAAAGAATACAGACATGAAATATCTATTATTAAAGGAACAAAATTATTTGATTTAGTAAAAAAAGAAAAATACAATGTAAATAGTATTCATAGTATGATAGCACCTAAAGGAAATGTTGAAAAGTATGCTAGAATATCAGCTATCTCTTATGATAACCTGGTAGAAAGTTTTGAGTTGGATAATAAAAAATTTGTAATGGGAATAAAATGGCATCCAGAATTAATGTTAGAAGATGAATTTTCAGATAAATTGTTTAAGAAATTTATTTCAAAATGTTAATAATAAAAAAATATATATAAGGAGTAAATTAAAATGTTATATATAATTACTGGACCAGCAGGAGTTGGAAAAAGTACAATTTCAAAAAAAATTGCAGAATCCAAAAAGAAGTCTGTTTTAATAGAGGGGGATGACATCTATCATCATGTAATTGGAGGATATGTTCAAGCTTGGAAAGAAGGAAATCACTTAGACGTATTTTGGAAAGTATGCATAAACACAATTAGAACTTATTTAGAAGATGGATATGATGTTATATTTAATTATATTGTAACACCCACACCATTAAGACAAATGAAAGAAGAATTTAAAGATTATACTATAAAATTTGTTGTATTATTGGTAGATGAAAAAAATTTACTTTTAAGAGATAAAGAAAGACCAGAAGATTGTCAGATGAAAGAACGTTGCATTACTTTATTAAATAATTTCAAAAATAATAATTATAACAAACAAAACATATTAGATACATCAAATTGTACAATTTATGAAACAGTTGATATTATTGAAAATGATAATAGATTTATTTTATAGGAGAAAATTAATATATGGATAATTTAAAAAATTTGAAAAATGAAGAAATTGTGAAGTTAATAAAAAATGGTAAGGTAGAAGTTGCTGATATTGTTGACTCTGGAATATGTCCTACTTGTTTTGATAAACAAAATAATAATATTCTATATGGTAACAATAAAAATAAAATGATTTTTGAAAATGATAAATTTGAATGTTTTTTTGTAGGAAATCCACGAGCTGATGGACATGTTGCTATAAGCACAAAAAAACATTTTAAAGATATGATGGAAATTGATGATGAAACATGTAAAGAAATATTTCTAATAGCAAAGAAATTAATGAATTTATTAAAAGAAACATATAATGCTGAAAGTGTATATTTATGTACAATGTGTGATGGACCGATGAATCATTTTCATATACAACTAATTCCAAGATATTCATTTGAAAAAAGAGGTTCAAAAAATTTTGTAAAGCCAAGATTTGAATATAGAGAAGATAAAGAAAAACTTAAGAAATTGAGAGAAAAAATGCAAAACTAGATATACATAATATTTTAATAATGATATATAATTTTAGGGTGTGTAATTAATTTTACTCACCCTTTTACGAACTAACAATAAATTAATTCAGTATATATAATTTCTTCTGCACAATGTTTATAATTATTCATTAAACTAACCCATTCTAGTTGTTCCATATTTCTATCATAATGTATTGGAACATTTTCATTTTTAGCCATCTCATTAATTATTTCATTTATTTTTTGGCTAGCTGTTTTATCGACTTCTGCAAGATGTTGGTTTAGCGTACCAGTCATCATTAATTCTGTGTATAAACATTTTTTATGTTGTTTAATATAATTTAATCTTGCTCTACCATACTTGCCTATAAGAATTTTTTCTTGTTTTTGAACTGCTATCATAGGGTAGTAGTAATCTCCTTGTAATTCATACCATAAGCCACTTTTCTCATCATAAAATTCTTTCTTTAAATTTTCATCATATTTTTCCATATTAAAATAATCCTTTCAAATTTTAAATTCTACAATTATTCGTAAATGGCTGTTATACCAATAAAAATTAGAATTAATAGAAAATTGTCCTTAATCTACCTCTCCCAACGGAAGATTCTTTGTAAGAATGTTAACAGTTTTATCACAGTTAGAAATTGAAATTGTATCAGAAAGAACTAAATTTGGACTTAATGGAGCAATTAAGTCAAGTCATTTGCCAGGTCCTGCCCCACTAGGATATAAGAAAGATGGCAATAAAAAAACTATTGTTGATGAAGCAACAAAACCTATTATTGAAAGAATATTTAAAATGTATTTAGAAGGCAAAAGTTTTCAACAAATATCAAATGTCTTTAATAAAGAAAAATTATTAAATCCAAAGAAATGGAAAGACACGACTATTCAAAAAATAATTGATAATAAAATCTATATGGGCGATTATGAGCAATATAAAAGAATTGCCAAAAAAGAAAATAAAGAACCTGTAATTTATATGAATGTAGTTGAACCAATTATCTCTCGTGCTATGTATTACAACTGTGAAAAATGTCATTTAAATTATCGTGAGGATAAAGTTGAATACTGTTTAATGCAATTTATTTATGATTTAGTTGAGTATGATATGTCAGTTAAAAAGTATTTTTTACCTATTCTAGCAGACCATAAACCAACTAAAACTGATGATATAGATAAGGAGATTACACAATTAGAAAAACAAAAAGAACGTATTAAAAAAGCATATATGAGTAATATTGTTGAAATGGAAGATTTTTCAGAAAATTATAGATTAATTGAAGAAAAATTAGAAATTTTAGAGCAAAAGAAATCAGAACTTCTAAATTTAGACAATATAACATTTACTCCACAACAATTAATGGCAGATAGAGATATTGAGCGAGAAACCATGATAAGATTAGATAGTCTAAATAATATTATCAAAACAAATTGGGAAAGTAAAACTAAAGATGAAAAACAGGAATTTATATCTAAATTTATTGAGTCAGTTATTCTAACAAAAGATAAAAATAATGAACTTCATATAGAAAAAATTAATTTTAGAAAGAGTTATATAAATAACGTAATGAAGTTTTTAGATAAAGAAATATTAGATGTATTAGTACCTGTTGAAATAAACGGTAAAGAAGAATTTATTATTGGTAGTCCTAATATTTCTAACGAACAAGTACAAGAATATTTAGATAGATTAAATGAGTATTATGAAACAAAAATCTATGAAATTTATGAAAATATTGATGAAGAAACTGGTAATATTACTGGAGAATTTATCCCTAAAAAAGATGAAAAAATTATAAGAATATTACCTATAGCACCTACAGAAATAAAAACAAAATCAATTATAAATAAGGAAGATATAGAAACAAAATATGGAATTGTTACTTACAATCCTAACAAACCAAATAAGAAAGGAAATGATTAAATTATGGAATTAAAATATACAAGAACTGGTGATTATGAATTACCAAATCTAACTTTAAAAGATAATAAAAAAGGAACAATTAATAAATATGGAATGTTAAGACTTAATCATTTAAAACACTATAAAAAATCACTTTATACTACACTTTTAATGAAAGATGAACTTACTAATCATCTTGTTTCAGTAAGTAAAGATGCAGAAACTTTGCTAAATAAGTTAATGAAAAGTTATAAAAAAGAGATGAAAAACTATCTGAAAGAAATAAAGAAATTAACCAACTTGAATGGGTAAAATTAATGAATAATTATAAAAATACAGCAGAAGAAATAATTTTAAAAGAACTAATTTATACTGAAAATATGTGAGGACGCACTCACATATTTTGTCTGGCAAGCACTGAATTTGTACTCCCATACAAATTCTATTATTGGAATTTCCATACCCTTAAATTTTAGAAAGGAGATGTTAAATTATGAGAATAAGAAATAATAAAGTTAATGTTTTTTTAAGTGATGATGAAAAATTTATTTTAATTGGGACTAAAATAGAAAATTTAAAAATACAGAACAGTGAGATAAAAGAATATTTATTATCTATTATAAACGACAAAGACAATGCCAATTAAGCATTGTCTTTACAACTTTAACCTTCAATTTCATATAAATTTTTATATTCTGGGCATTTCTTTATTAATTCATTATGAGTACCACTATCAATTATTTCATGATTGTTTAAAACAAATATACAATCTGAGTCAATTATTGTGCTCAGTCTATGTGCCACAATTATCACTGTATGATCTTTAGATAAATTCTTAATAATATTTTTAATTTTTTCTTGATTATTGTTGTCTAATGAACTTGTAGCCTCATCAAATAAAACAATCTTTGATTTTTTTATAAGAACTCTGGCAATTGCTAATCTTTGCTTTTGTCCACCACTTAATATTACTCCATTTTCACCCACAATTGTTTCATATCCATCTTGCATTTCCATAATAGCATCATGTAATTGAGCCTTCCTACATACATCTTCTATTTCTTTATCTGAAGCTTTAGGATTTGCTAATCTGATATTTTCTTTTATTGAAAGATTAAATATATAAGGTGATTGAGAAACTACTGAAATATTATTTCTTATTGTTGTTTCTGATAAAGTATTTATATTATAATTATCTATTAAGATTTCACCATCACTAGCGCTGTAACTTTTATTAATCAACTTTAATATAGTAGACTTTCCTTCACCACTTTTTCCAACTATAGCCACCATTTTATTACAATCTATTTTAAAATTAAGATTTTCAAACAAATTATTTGAACCATATTTGAATTTCAAATTTTTAAATTCAATTGAACCTTTTATATTTTTGATATCTAAATCTCCATATGTTTCCTTAGAAAATGATTCATATGTAATTATATCAAACACTCTTTGAGATGATACTTTTCCATCTGCTAATTTTTCTCTTATCTCAGAAATATAATTTATTAAATCTAGTACTTTATTTTTATATAAGAAAATTATTAAAAATGAACTGATTTCAAGAGATTTATGCGTAATAAAATAAATTGATATTAAGATAAATATAAAGTCTAATATATGTTGAAAAGCTTTAATCCATCTATTCCATGTCCTTCTTGTATCTATACTCTTTATTTCAGCCTTAATTGTTTCCGTTTGTTTTTGATTGACGTCTTGTAAAACTGTTGACTTTAAATTAAGATCTTTTATTTCTCTTATTCCTCTTACTACGTCTGTATATAGTCCTACTACTTTTTCATCTTTTTCTTTGTAATCTTTTTTTACTCTTTTGTAATAAAATAATTTCTTTGATGTTAAAATATATACTAAAATTACATTTAAAATTAAATAGAAGCCTAAATATATATTAAGAAAAAATACATAAATTATAAAACTGATGTTAAGTATAATACCAGATAAATCATCTGTTATATAATCAAATAACTCAGATAATTCGGTTGTATCTTTATTTAATCTGGATATAAAAAGTCCTGAATTTGTATTATCAAAGTTTTTTATTTCAAAATTAGTTAAACTTTTTAACATATCACTTTTTAAATCAAAATTTACTTTTCCATTTAATTTCAAAACTGTTCTTGACCATAAATTAGTAACTATTTCTATTATAATCCTTAATATAACTAAAAATAAAGCAGTATTTAATATTTGGTTTTTATTAAAATTTTCAAAAAAACCTAACATTTTACCTTCATATATAGGTGATAATAAAGATATTCCAGCATACCCCAAACTTAATATAATTACCATTATAGATAAAAACTTATATTTTTTATAATATTTAAATAATTTACTTAAATTATTAGTATTTTTTTTCATAATTGTAACTCCCTGTATAAATTAAATTCCCATCACAAAAATTATACTATATTTTGACAATTTTTTCTATACTCCTTTAAAATATTTAATGGAATGGTATAATAAATTTGTCAGAGTGATTTAATCATTCTTGGAAGTATTATTTTTGCATACGTGTATAGTTAAGGCTCCATTTGAAATCAACTTACGGACTGAAAAGTTCGTAAGTTTTTTTATAATAAATAATATCAAAAAAGAAGAAAAAATTATCAAAATAATTTAATCCTCTTTTTTTATTTTTTGAATATGGGAATAAAATCTATGTCTAGCCAGTACTGAATTTATACTCCCGCACAAATTCTACTATGGGAAGTTCCCAATCCCTTTTATAAATTTTCTTTTATTTTTGGAAACAAGTCATACAAATTATATCCTAGCAGATTATCAAAATATTCTTTTAATTTATATGTTTCTTGAATATGATATTGACTGTTAGAATAGGCACCTCTTCTAATCATTATATCAATCAACCTTTTATCAATTGTAAATATTTTATTTCCTTGTGGACACATCAAGTCACATAAATTTATTAATTTTTCTTCTATTGTGTATTCATGATTTTTTATAAAATTTGTTAAAAAAGGATTTTCTTTTGGATTTGGAACTCCTCCAGCTGTACATACTATATCATTATTTAAATATGAATGAGTAAGACAAATATTAGCATATTTATCATCATAACCTTTATTTTTTAAGTATTCATATCCTCTCATGACATGTCCATGTGACTCACCATTATACTTACCAATATCATGTAAATATCCTAGAGTAATTGCTTTGTCTATATCTACATTTATTTCTTTTTCACATAATGCTTGTGCAATTCTACTAGCACTATCACCTACAGATATACAGTGCTATCCATCTATCATCTGTTGTGTTTTTTCTTTTTTAATAAACAAAAAATTAAAAGAATCTTTTCTTCCAATCATATTTTTTATAATGGTATCATAATCAAATGGTACACCCATTTGATTATCACCAATTTTATTTGAGTTTATTACATAAAAATTATCATTTTCATCAATATCACTTATTACTAAATAATGTCCATTTTTAGAAAAACTTAATGGACTTTCTTCAGATGGTCCAATATGAATAATTGCCATGTTTCCATTTTTCATAAGTGAAATGATTTTTTCTTTTTTATCATTTGGTCTTGAAAAATCTATTTTTACTATTTTATAACTTATATTAATTTTATTTTCTTTAATTAATCTTTCTAAACAATATATTATTCCATTACTGTTTATACCTTTATTTCTTAGATAAGTATTATCAAAATTTCCATTTCTATCATATAAAATTTTTTTGGCAGTATCTATTGGATTAATTTTAAATCCTAAATTTACTAAAACATTAGCAATTGATGTTGGTCCACATCCATACTTCTCTAAATTCCAATTTATTTGTTTTAATTCATCAATATCATCTAAAGAAAAATCTCTTTGTTTATACCTAACTCTTTTTAGATTCATACAAAATTCTCCCTAATTATTTATTAGCAATATAATAAAGAACAGTCATTGTATAGTAAAATTCCTCTTTTTTAAATTGATTTCTTAATTTATCTAATAAATTATTCATCTCATTTTTAATTTTATCTGGAATATTATTTTTATTGTCTGCACTCCTATATGCTATAGAACTATCAAACATTTGTATTTTTTGTTCTAATGTTTTTCCTATAGTATCACTTACAGAATAGAACAATTTTATATTTTTAAACTTATTATTATTAAGATAGCTATATACTTTTTTTCCAATATATCTATCTGTATTTTTTGTTATATTTTGATTAATCATAATTTGACTTTCATATAAATTAAATATTTTGTGTAATAAATCCTCAGGATCAGGATAACAAAACTTAAAACTATCATCTGGTACTTTAATTATTATTATTCCTCTATCTGTTAACTTCTTCTTTAAATTTGCCAAAATTTTTTCTGGATTTTCTAAATGTTGTAAAACGTAAGATAAATTAATAATATCGTATTTATTTTCATCGTGTAAATCATCAATACTCTTTAATTCAAAATTATATCTGCTATTATTCTTAAATTCTTCTTTTGCCTCATTTATTGCAGTATCATCAATATCTATCCCATTAATATGTGTAATATTATCATATTTATCAAATAGCATTTTGGTTTTAAATCCATTAGAACAGCCAATGTCTAAAACATTTAAATTTTGATATTTCAATATTCCAGATATATTTAATACATAATCATCAAATTCTTGGTTACCACTTGCTTGTTTTTCCAATTTCTTTAAATTCCAATTATTATTCATAATAGCCTCCTTAAAATATACGTAAATTATACTATAAGTCACAAAAAATTACCATACTTCTAAAAAAACATAGAAATTACTACATAATGTTTTAAAAAAATCACATTGTAATCTGTAACCGGTAACTTAACTGACCCTTAAGATAAAATCATGGTACTAAACGATGTTAAGGATTAAATGCAATCTATAATTATATAAAAAAATAATTTAATCCTTCTCTTCTTTTATTATTTGAAAATTTATTACAGCAGTAGATATTATTGATAATAAAAATATCAAATAAAAAATGTCTTCTCCAATATATTTTGAAATTATAGATAAAATTGCCAATATCACAACCTCTGCAAAACATAAACTCATTTGACCTACCGCAGATAATAAATCATGATCTTCTTTTGACTCTTTAATCATATTTTGTATAGAAGTTTGTATTGATGTTTCGTAAACTTTTTCTAAGTTATCACTGACTGTTTTATTTACAGAAATTACAAATTTATTTTTTGCAAAAAGGTAAATTGAAGTTATAATTAACCTTATTAAAGATACTAGGGTATTAGCCTTTTTTATATTTTTATCAGTATATTTTCCAATTAGTGTAACTGTAATTATTTGAAATAGTAATGATATTACAACTACAACAGAAAATGCTTTAAAATCTTTTAAAGCTATATATAAATATAGTGGAACAAATAATCTTTCTATTATGTGGTTTGCCCTTAATGCATATATAATTTTATATTTACTTTTACTATGTAGTAAATATTTAATACTAGACTTAAATGTATTAGTTTTCTTTTCTGGTTTATAATCAATTTGTAAAATTACAATATATTGTAATATATAGAAAATAGTAATTATACTCAATAACACAACCTTATTATTACTTATTATTCCCCACGCTACTAAAACACTAGCCAAAACTATTCCTAATATTTTACTTATAAAATATATACTATTAAATCTTCCTCTATGTTTACTCTCTACATATTTATTAGAAAGTGAGTCAGATGATGGATTTGAAAGTCCCATTAATCCCATTGCTATTATAAAAATTATTATATTAGAATATAAATTCTCACTATTTAGCATAAAATAAGAATTTATAATACTAAATATATTTGAAATTAATACGCATTTTGCCACTCCAATCTTATTTGATATTGTTACAAATAATGGTGTTATCAATCCTGTAATAAGAAACCTCATACCATATATTAATAAAATCATATATATTGGCAGACCTGCTTGATATAGCATAACTGTCCCAAAAGTTCCGATTAAAGCATATGCAAAGTTGTAAAAAAATATGCTAGCATACATATATTTGTATTCTCTTCTATAAAAATATTCTTTCATTTGTTGCTCCTTAAATTATTTTATCTCATTTTAAAATACGCTCTTTTACATTTTCATCTATTTTATGTAGTCAGATAATTAATCAATAAATATATTATTTTTTTCTATATATTCAAAACTCTCCGCATTTTTTAGTATATTTATCTTATTTTCGATAAAAGTATTACCTGTTAATACTATGTTTTTACATTTTTTAAAATTTTTATTTATATCATTATCTTCATTTCCAATACAAAACGCAGCTTCCTTAGAACTTTTTATAACATTACCATTAAATATTATATTTCTAGCCCCATAATCTACATATAGTCCGCCATTATTGTTATATATATTATTAGCTGAAACCAAAACTGTGTCTCCTCCACGGATACCAATAGCATAATGTCTACAATTTCTAACTATGTTATTAGAAATAATCTGGCCTTCAGGCAAATTTTCTTTATTATGAAAAATTCCCTGATCTTCTAAAAATATTCCAAAATGTCCACATGATACACAGATGCAATTTCTAATAATATAATTTTCATTTTCCCACAAACCAGTACCTATTCCAATTCCAGCACCTCCATTGCCACCATAATTCCAAGATCTTCCTCCTTCATAAATGTATACAGAATCAATAACTACATTATCTAACATATCTATTCCTAGAGCTGTAGATGGTGTAGAAATAAGGCGCAAGTCTCTAAAGATACAATCTTTAATGCCACTATAATAAAAAGCCTTTCCTCTATGTGTATACTGATTTAAAGTAGCTTCAGACATATCAATTGTAAAATTTATGGCATTTGAAGAATGTAATATCTCCTTTGAAAATTCGCTATTATGGCAAAATAAAGCTGAGCCTTTTTCTGTATTACCAACAACTTTTAGAACTGTGTCAGTTAGAGATTCTCCCATTAAAGATACATTAGATTTCATTTCACAAATTGCTGTTATATTCTTAGTCATATTCCATGAACTTTTTGCAGAATCAAAAATATAAACTCCTATAGGAATAAATATTACTCCTCCTCCATTGTTATGTACTAAGTTTATAAGTGTTTGTAGCTCTTCTGAATTATCTTTATTTTTTGGATTTAATCCATAATCTATTGCATTATATACTTTTTTATTTTCTTCTAATTTATTCATTTATTTCTCCTTTTTCTAAAAATTCTTCCACACTTCTTTTTATTTTTTCAAATTCAAATCCATCTGCCCTGCATGTTTTCCATTTTCTTTTATTTGCTTCATCTATATTTATCTGCGTATCATCAATAAATAAAATATTTTCTGGATTAATTTTAACAGTATTTTCTATATATTCAAAAGCCTTTGAATTAGGTTTGCTAAATCCCATTTTGTATGTTAAAAAAATATAATCAAATGAAGATAAATTTACTTGCTCATTAATTCTTGCTTCATCAAGTTTTACTAAACTTGAAAACATGGCAATATAGCATTTATCTCTTAAACTATGGGCAAATTTAATAACATCTTTATGATATGGTATTTTTTTGCCATATTCATAATATGCATTTTTATATTCATCATAATTACAATCTATATTTAATTTATCTTTTATCTCATTAAACCAATCTATAGTTGTTTGTTCATCATCATCAATAAATGTATTAAACAATTTCTTTCCATTGGTGCAAACTTCTAGTATTTCTTGATCTGTTAACTTACATTTATATTTTCTCATAATATCTATAATTGCTTTACTAATATTATAATAAGATTGATTATTGTTTTCAATCACTCCACCCCAATCAAAAATTACAATTTTATTACACTTTTCCATATTTTATTTTCTCCTATATAATTCTTTCTATTTGTTATTAAGATACTTTATATCAGTATGCATTTCGCATTCCAGCCAAGTTGCTTTTTTTCTTCAGCCTTTAATCGTTCAAATTCATTAATTAAAAGCAATTTAAATTTTGGACTAATCTACATTCCAAATTCAAAAGCAACATCTTTGTGTGCATACATTTTTTATCATTAATACTACTTATTTACATTGTTCTATTATTTTCTAATCTTTTGCGTTCCTTTTCTTGTTCTTTTTGTAATTTTACTTCTTCACTATATAGTTCTTTTTCTTTTATAGCTATCTTTCTATCATTGTCAGCTATTTTTTTACTTGCTGAACTAACATCGCTGACATATTTTACTCTTTTCTTTTTTTCTTTTTACATTTGAAGAATACAAATTTGATTCTCTTTTTATAAATTTTCTTTTATTTTCTGGAAATAAATCATACAAATTATATCCATGTTTTACTCCATAAAATTATATTTAACATTTCCCCAGTCATCTCGTACAAATCTTGATAATTCTCTACTAACATGTTTTGATTCATCTGGAGTAAGTTTTGAAATTACTTTTTTAATATCTTCATCTAAGAATTTTTGTGAATAAGAAAACTTAGTTCGTAATCTATTGCCATAATTATTATTCATTCATATTCAATGATTGTAATTTATATTTTAATAGTATTTTTTTCCCTTTTTTATATTTTCCACTTTAGAGGATAAATATATTCAATTTTCTCATTTTTAGGCACATAATGTTTCTTTATTTTAGTTCTATTTGATTTTAAATCTGGTAATGCTTTTCTACAATATTTATCTAATTCACAAAATATATTTTGACAATCTATTAATTGTAATGGTCTATTACCAATTCTTTTAAATTCTAAATTAAGTCTTTTAAACTCTTCATCTTGATGTTCATACATATATCTTATAATATCTTCATTAGTCATTTTACCTTTATCTATAAAACATTTCTTTATTCCACGCAATGAACCAGGGCCAGCAACTGTAAATTCATCTTCTTTCCAATTTACAACTTCACTATAATTTATATCAGTTACTAATTGATAAGCCATAAAATTACCAATTAAAGGATAACTTTTTATAATATTAAATGCTTCTTCCATAGTGTTGCATTTAATAATTTTATCTTGTATTTTATCTTCATTAAACATCTTATTTAATAATGCCAAATGATTATCATGTTTTCTATTATAACCAAATGCTTTATTTGCACAACTTATATAAGCATCATTATATATTTTAATACCATTTGAAATAGCCTTTTCTAATATTTTAGAGTATTCTTTTATATTAAATGTCTTTAAAGTAATATCTCCAAAATTATTTAATAATAATTCCCAAGTAGATTCTTTATTAAATAATTTAAATAACAATATTCTAAATAGCATATCTTCATCAAAATAATTCTTACCGTTATATATAACATTTTTTAATAAATATTGGCTAACTCTATCATTAATCCTATAACTATTGCAAAATTTATATTCCTGTAAAATTTTATCATCAGTCCATGGAGCAGATTCTCCATTAAGCTTTTTCAAAAATATATTCTGTCTTTCGCAAGCAAAATACCAATATAAGTCATATACTTTTTGTCTTTTTTTCATAAAATCACCTCATCCATTTCAAACATTTCTTTTAGTTTATTTCCTACTTCATAACCTTTTTTATAAAATTCATTAATTCCCATCTTTAAATATTCATATCTATAACACAATTCCAAAGTAATTGGTCCACTATAATTACACTCCTTCAAATTTTTTACAACATTAGACCAATTTAATGTTCCATCAAATGGAATTAAGTGAAGATCATCACTTTTATCATTATCATGTAAATGTACTGCAAATATTCTATCTTTAAATTTAGGAAAATCTAACTCATCATTAAAATGCACATGATAATGTCCAGAATCAAAACATATACCTACATTCTTATTTTTTATATTATCTATTACATAGTCCAAATAACCTTTAATTTTTGTATTTTCAAATGCTACTTTAATATTTAATTTTTGGGCATAATCAACAATTTCCTGTAATCTCTTTAATCCTATTTCATTATATTTAGGTGCTTCACTTTTACTTGTCAGATGCATAATAACCATTGGTATGTTATTATTTCTACAAATTTTAATATCATTTTTATATCTATCTACCAATTTATCTCCCTCTTCTTTTTCTAACCATAAATCATTTATGTTTTGATAACCTAGATGTGCAAAAATAATATTTAATCCTTTTTTTCTTATGTATTCTAATTGTTCTTCTTGCGTTGGCTTCCAATCTCTGTTATACCATTGTATAAACACATTAGCAAATCCCGCATTTTTGATAGCATCTATTGTTTCTATTGCACTTACATCTTTATTAGCATTACTTACAACTACAGCAATATCTCTATCTTTCATTTTTCACTCCTTTTAACTTTATTAATATTTAAGAAATTATTTTAAAATGTTCTACTTTTAATAAAGTTATATTATAACTTTTCAAGTAAATTTTCATATATTTTATCTCTATCTAATTCTGTTACAAAAGTTATTTTATGATTATTTTCAGTAATTTCATAAGAAGTATCATCCTTTATCTCTGGACAACTTACTTCTGTAGTTTTAAACCAATTTCTATTTATCATATATGCTATAACTGATATATCCCATATTACTCTTTCTTTTTGAATTCCGTGATATCCATCATTATAAAATCTATCTATTAAATAATCACATAGTTTTGATTTGTTTCCAATTCTTTCTTTTAATGTATTTATGTTTATTTTTAATGCTGATACTACATTTTCACAAGGTAAAATAGTTAATTTAATTTTTGATTCAAAAACTATTTTTATAGCCTCAATATCTTGTCTAAAATTATATTCTAAATTATCTTTGTAACCTAATTCATTACCACCTAACCATATAACTTCTATTTTATCTATTATTCTTGGTTCTTTTTTTATAGCAATAGCAATATTGGTAATTGCCCCTATTGCCATAATATAAGTTTTATTATTTTTTAATGCTACTTCAATTATTTTATCAACCGCATCATTATATTCTTCATATCCATTATGTATATAATCTTCTGCACCTTTAAACACTTTATTTGTTGTATTAAAATCTAACCAATTACATATTTTTAATATTTCATTATAACTTTTTTCTCTACCACTTATAACAGTTTCATTTCTATTTTTATGAGAATAAGGAGCAACTGTTATCGCTTCAATATTAAATATATCTTGATTTTTAATCATATATGCAAGGGCAAATTGATCATCACATTCGTTATATGTATCTGTATCTAAAATCACATTTAATTTTTCTTTTTTATATTCTATTATATATTCGAATATTTCTTTCCAATTATAAACCTTAGGAATACTTTTTTCATATTTGTTATATGGTGTATCCATTAAAAGTGTTGTTATACCATTATTAATACAGTCTCTACATATACTAACTGAATCATCAATTATAACATCAATATTATTTTCTATACATTTTTCAGATTTTTCATGCTTATTGTAAGCATTTGTTAATATCAAATTATCATAATATATGTTATGACTATCAAGCCATTTTTTTGTCATAGTATATGGTTCTAAATATTCACCATTGTCTCTTCCCGTAATAATGTAAATTGTATTTCCATCTTCATGTAATTTATTTATATACTCTTTTGCACCTTCAATAAGATCTAATTTTCTTGCAATTCTTTCTATGTTTTCTTTATAAAAATTTTCTTCTTCTATTTCAGACCAGTCAAACATACCTTTTCTAATATACTCTGCATTTTTATTTATAATCCCTTTTTCTCTTAACTCTTTATCATGAATTAAATATTCACTTAATAATACCTCATTAAAATTTGATATTACATTATCTATATCTATTCCTATGTTCATACATACCTCCAATTATCTAAAATGTTTTATTATTATTTATAAAATATATATTAATTAATTTATTTATTTTTACTTATTCCTAATACCATAAACCTTATTATAGGTATTCTTTTAACTATCTCAATTAAAATAGGTAATACTATTATTGTTCCTATTAAAATAACTATATAATTTAAAATAAAAGGTAAATTTAAAAATGTTACAGTTACATATCCTAATAGTAGTACAACAACATAATGAAGAATATATATGTTAAAATTATTCTTTGTCATATAAACTGTAAATTTATTTTTAAAATTTAGAAATTTGCTTCCTATCCCCATTATTGATAATATCATAATCCACAAATACAAATTAGTAAAGAAACTATTTAATATTTTATTGTCTGTATAATTCTGTCCATAATATGTATATACATAACATATACCAGTTACTACTGAGATTAAACTTAATTGAATAGATATTTTTTCCAATTTTTTTATTAATTCTTGATTAGAAAATACATAGTATCCAAGAAGCATCATAAATAAATATATTCCAAATCTATATACAGTAATTAATGGAGTATTTAATATAAATTAACTTCCCCATACAAGTAAAACCAATATGAATAGTATTGGCAAATTTATTTTTTTGCATAAATTGTTTATTTTCTCTTTTTTATCTATTTTTCTTATTAAAACAATTAATAATGAACCTATAAATAATACATGGCAAAACCATAAAGGTCCTATTCCCATAAGACTATATATAAAATATTTAATAAATACTGGTATATTATTTCCATTTCCAGCAAACATATCTGTATATTGTGCAGTAATAAATCCTGAAATCCAACCATATATAAATATTCCTAAAACTGATGGTAATAGTATTCTTTTTGCACGATCTTTTATAAATTCTTTATTGTTTCTTTTTCTTAATGAATAGTTACAGGAAATCCCTGATACAATAAATAATAAACACATAAACCACGGATATACAAATATTAAAAATGTATCCATTATTTGAATTCCCTTAACTCCTATATTTGATATTACTCCACTATTATTAAACAAATATATAATATGATAAATAATTACTAATACAACTGTTATCCATCTGATATTATCTAAATAATCTAATCTTTTATTTTCCATTTTTTTCTTCTAAAATATCATCACCTATATTTTCAATTACATCAGATTTTACAAGTGCAATTCCTTTTTCTTTGTCACATAATACAATAATTGAATCTCCTGGTTTGATATTAAACATATCTCTTGCATCCTTTGGAATTACTATTTGCCCCTTTTCTCCAACCTTACATATTCCTACATATTTATCTTTTTTCATTTTACTTTTTCCTCCTTCTTAGGTTGTATTTGTTATACTTTTCATACTTATCATACTTCTTTTTTTTTAAATTTTCAACAAAAAAGATTAATTTTTTTACCTAATTCTTTATATCTTTTATTTTAATATCAAAATAATAATTATTTCATATAATGTAATGATTATTTATTTTATCTTGGAAAGGTTTGATAATATTATGAAAGATTTTTTAAAAAATAAAGACACTTCTAATTGTCAAAACCGTATTATTAATTATTTTGATGATATTGTTCCTACTAATATTAATTATACATACTCAATTTTGACTTCTAACATTAATTCTCTTGCCTCTATTTACCCATTTTTAGAAATATTTAACATTGGATATAGCTACTTAAATAAGTCTATACCTTGTATACGTTTTGGAAATGGTACAAAAAAAGTTTTTTATAGTGCTGCAATTCATGCAAATGAATGGATTACTTCTGTTTTGGTTATGAAATTCCTAGAAAACTTATGTAAGGCTTATGCTCTAAATTCTAGTATTTATAATTATAATGCAAGATATATTTATAATAATGTTTCTATATATATTGCACCTATGATTAATCCTGATGGAGTTGACTTAGTCACTGGTAATTTATCTTCAACTTCTATTCCTTATCTTTCTGCTAAGCAAATTGCTAATAATTATCCAACTGTTCCTTTTGTAAGTGGTTGGAAAGCAAATATTCGTGGTGTGGATTTAAAAAACTACCAACCAATTTGCAAAGCCTTGCAACTCTTTACTTGCACAATTTTAAGAACTTTTATTTTTATATTATTTTATCAATTTTTTACTACTATAATAAATTCTACTTACTTCCAAACAATTATTTTTTCCTGAAAAGAAGAGAGTGTCTTAGAATAGACACTCTCTAGAATTCGGAATCATTCTTCATCTCCCATGTCATCAGTAGCTATCCATGCCTCACTGAAATCGCACTTATGTTTTTCCTGATACTTCATTGCCTCTACACAATGCCAAACAAATGCATAAATCACTGCTCCTACACAAGCAGCACAGATTACAATTGCTATCTCCTCTCCTTGGCTGACATTAACTTTAAATATCTTCAAAATTAGTTCAGCAAGTATTGGCGACCAGCCAAACATTAGAAATACTATACCAAGACATCTAAGACAATCACAATTCCGTACTCCATTTACCAAAGCCTTAAAAAATTTTTTAATCATAAATGCATCCTCCTTAATTGTATAGGCTTTTTCAAAAATAGTTCTATTATCATTTTACCATATCTTATATAAAGAATCAAATTTTATTCTTTCATTTTGTATCTATTGAGTTTTTAAAGAGCTTCATACAACTTTGTTTTTTTAATTTTACTTATTTATTAATTCTTCAACTTTGATAAATTCATCTAAGTTTTCATTAATAGAATTTAGTTTTGAAAAGTTAAAAAATATATATGCATTTTTGTCTTTGTCAATCTCAATTTTGTTAATTAATCTGTATAAATACATTTTATCTATTTTCTCTAATTTCAAAAAATTTTCTATTAATTCATCTAATTCTTTTTCTTCTTTTGTTTTATATTTCGTATTAATTTTTTCTTCTGTTCCTATTAGTTTTTGTTCTAATTCTTCTTTTTGTTTTATTAAATTTGTTCTGTCAAATATAAATTTTTGTGATACCCTAATGTAATCTTCTTCAAGAATTATCCCTTGTAATTTATCCATATACATTTTGTCTAGGTTATTGTTTATGTCAAATATAGCTTTATCAATTTGATCTACTTTTTTTCTATATCCTTCTCGTATATCAAGTGTCTTGTTTTGATATTTTTCATAAATAGAATAAAACACTTCTTTGTCGGCATATATACTACAAATCTTTTTTGCGACATAAATAATATGCTTTTCAAATTTTTCGTAATTGATGCTTAATGGATAACAACCTCTTTTTTTATAATCTGCACATATTATATATGAATGTGATTGTGCATTTCTTCTTGAATTTTTCTTAAGCACTATTTGCAGTTTTCTTTTGCAATGATAACAGTAAAGTAATCCTCGTAATAAATAATCATATTTAAGTTTTGTATTTGTTCCTCTTTTTTTTAGAATACATTGTACTTTCTCAAACGTATCTTTGTCGACAATAGGTTCATGTGTATTATTTACTATTATTTGATTTTCTTTTTCTACTGTTCTTATTTTATGTACTTTGTAAGATACTACTGACTTTTTGTTTTGAACTGTATTTCCAATATAAACTTCATTTTTTAACATATTGCATAGAGTAACTTCATTCCAATCATAGTTTGTTTTATTCTCATCTTGTATAATACCTGTTTTTCTATACCCTGTTGGAGATAAGTACTTATTAGTATTTAAGAAATTTACTATTTCTACACTCCCTTGTCCATTTGCATACATATCAAATATCTTTTCTACAATATCCTTTACTTGTTCATCAATAATTAGCTTATTTTTAATACTAGGATGTCTTTTATATCCGATATGCTGGAATACTACATAGATATTCGCCATTCTTTTGTTTTTCCTTATAAACACTTCTAATTTTCTTTGATATATCCTTAGCATAATAATCGTTCATTATTGCTTTAAAAGGCGTTATATCGTTATTGGTGCTATCAATATAAGTATCTATTCCATCTGTTATTGCAACATACCTGATATTGTTCTGTGGAAAGTAATTTTCTATGTAATGTCCTGTTTTAATATAATCTCTTCCGAGTCTAGATAAGTCTTTAGTTACTACCATATTAATAGTTTTATTCTCGATGTCCTGTAACATTTCATTAAATCCAGGTCTGTCAAATGTAGTCCCAGATATACCATCATCAACATATTCTTTGATTAATATTAAGTTGTTCTCCTTTACATATCTTTGCAAAATATTTCTTTGATTACCGATACTTTCGCTTTCTTGTTTGTCGCCATCTTCTCTAGATAGTCTTATATATATTCCGTACTTTGAAGTTTTGGTATTTCAAGTTTAGCATTTAACCTCCTATCCGTAATCATCTACACATAAATTGTAACGTGCTTAAAATAATTTTGCAAATACTTTAGAATAATTACTTTGTTTTTAATTTTAAATTTTCTATATAATCTTTAAAAATTAATCCTATTGTTTCTTTTGCCTCCTGTTTTTCTTCTGTAAAAATACAATATGTATTAAATTCTAATTTATCTATTTTTGTTTCTTTTTTATCTTTATTCACATCGACATTAGCTCCTTTCGTAAAAATTTAATTTGTAATTCTTTCTAATACAGAATATTAAAGAAAATGGCTTGTTATGACACTTGATTTCAAGTGTATTTGTCAATGTACTGTTTAGTATTTCTATATATAAGCCCAGTTTTTATCCCAAAAGCGAAGCTATTTTTGAAAAATTTTTACTTTTATAAGAAAAAAAGACCTAATATATGTTTTCACATATTAGATCTTTATTTAGCTATTTACTTTTAATTTTATTTACTACTGTTATATTTATTTTTTTAGCACTCATAAAACTTTATCTCACAATTCTTTAGTCCTGGATTATCTATTATTCCTTTTTCATTAATTCCATTAAAGTATCCATTAATTGCTCTTATTGTTCCACCATGAGTTACTAAAAGAATATTGTTATCTTTATATTTTGGTTTTAAGTTATCAAGTAATTTCCATACTCTACTACATAAACTTTGTATTGTTTCAATCTCTTTATATTCCTTATTTATATAATAATTATTTAGTATATCTGAATTTATTAATTCATCATTTATTTCTTTTCTTATCATGCCTTCAAAAATTCCATATCCACGTTCTTTTAATGAATCTTCAAATATAATGTTACACTTTACTGTTTCATTAATAATTTCAGCTGTTTTTCTTGCTCTTTTTAATGGTGAACTTATGATTAAATCAATATTATAATCTTTTATTAATGCTTTTAATTGTCTTGCCTGTTCTATTCCAATTTCATTTAATTCAATATCTGTTTTTCCTTGAATTCTACCTTTAGCATTCCAATCAGTTTGACCATGTCTAACAACATAAAACTTCATGCCTTATTCTCCTTCTATTAATACTTTTAATTTATCTGGGAAGTTAACAGTCATTCCCTCTATATTTAACTTATATACTTTTTGCATTATTTCTTCATCACGAATTCCCCATAATCTAACACCTAACCTGTTTCTATTGGCAAGCTCTATACTACTATTTGATACTTTATCAGCTTTTGGGCAAATTTGACTTCCTTTTATTGATAATAATTTATCAATATTATTTTGATTAATTTCTTCATCAATAAGCCAAGATATTTTTATATCTTTATCAAATTTTCTAACATTTTCTAATGCTTCAAATATAAAAGATGTAATATAAATATTTTCTTTACTTTTACTATATTTATCAATTATTTCTAATGTTTGTTTTTCTATTCCTATAGTCTTTAGCTCTATTGCAAATGTTAAGTCTTCAGATAAAAATTTCTTTGCAAACTCTTCAAAAAGTACAATTTTTTCATCTTTGTATTTTAAATCAAACCAACTTCCAAAATCAAATTTTAACAATTCATTATAAGTATAATCACTTATCGTCCCTATACCATTTGACTTTTTATCTATAAAATCATCATGAAATATAACTATTTTCCCATCTTTAGTTTTTTGTAAATCTAACTCAATTCCATTAGCTTTTAATTCTATCGCTTTTCTAAAAGCGCTCATAGTATTTTCAGGTGCATAATCTGATGCACCTCTATGTGCATAATTAATAAATCTGTTCATAAATTATTCTCCTATTTATTTAACTTTGAATTATTTTTTATATCATTTTTCCATACTGCATATATTCCTATAATCAATAATATTAAATCTCCTAATACCATAAACCAACTATTATAATAAATGTAATATGATCCATATAATATTCCTGTTGTAATTCCAGATATTCTAACTAGTTTCATATTTGATTGCCATAGACAATAAGTTCTAATAAGCGAACCTATTGTTGGTAATAGTGAAATTAGTCCTCCCCACGTTAAAATATAATTAACTATAATAATACTTTCAAACAAAAATAGTATTATTAAATAAAGTGTTTTGCTAAATTTTTCTTTATTTATAAATAAAAAAGTCCTTATAAAATTAATTATACTTTAAATTGCACCTGTATAGGCTAATATTATAAAATCATAAACTGCCTCAAGTAAGCAATTTAATGATTGAACCACCAAAGACTTTTTTCGTTCCTTTATACAAATACTTACTATTAATGCTACAAATGCTAATATACTAAATGTTATTCCTATTTTCATAATTTTCTCCTACATTTTTCTCTATATTAGCATAAAAATAAATTTTTATCAATTATATTACAATTATTTACTTTGCATATCAAAAAAACTATATGCTTTTATACATATAGTTTCATTTTCGTATTTATGCAACTTTTTGCTTTCACTTTCTTATAATTAGATTATCTATGTGGTATGCTCTTTTACCACATTATTACTTAACTTTTTGCTAACAATGTTTATACATAGTTTTTCTAACACAATTTGTATTTTGTAGCCCTATTCTATACTCATTTTTTTAGTTTGTCAAGACCTATTTGAAACTTTTTTGCAATCCAGGAGTGAATTGTATCCTTTACATTTGTCTATGTATCTTATTTAAAATCTCTTTAACTTGATCAATAGAAAATTTATATTTATCATTTAAAACATATTTATTCTGCATATTTTCAAATTCTCTTATTAGTGAGTCACTAAACTCCAATTTAAAATAACTAAAATCTTTGATTGCTGTTTTTTCATCTATACCACCAATTCGTATTTTTTCTTGTCTTTTATAATCTATCAGTTTATTTAATTCATCCTTATCATTTAATAACTTCTGAATTTTATCGTTGTTAAATAGTACTGATATATCATATAAATGCTTTGCTGTATCCGTATACATATTTCTTATATAATAAAACTCTGCTGCAAATATTTTATCTATAAACATTCTCTCTAATTTTATTATTTCAATTTCTATTTTTGTAACATCAAATTGCTCTTCCAAAATTTTCTTTTCTTTATTATTTGCTAATTTATATATTAAAGGCTCTATGTAATATTTTTCGGTTGGCTCGCTTACAGTAAAAGAAGTCGATTCTACTTGTATTTTTCCTGCTCTTTGCAAAGGTATTTCACTATCTTCATATACTGATGTATATTGATAAACTCCTGTAACACTGCCTTTATTGTCTATACACTCATCTTTTATTAGTTCTAAGCCTTCTATTTCATAACCTAAAGCTGATTCTTTTAATCTCTTCTTGTTTCTTGTATTAGATTCTTCTGGTAAAACTTTTACAGTTAGATCAATATCTTCTGAAAAACGATTCATTGTATCTAAAATTTTATATACTGCTGTACCACCTTTAAAATAGGATTTTAAATAATCTTGTCTTTTGGATAATTCTTTAAGAATTAAACATACATAATAGTCTTTCTCTATTATATCCTTATCTATATCTTCTCTTTCTATAATAATTTCTATAAAGTTTTCAAATTCAAATTTATTTAAATGTAGTAACATTATATCTCCTATCTTGCTAGTACAAATAATTTATCTAATACTTTTCTATTATTTGTTTCTCTAGCATATTTTATAATTTTTTCAAAATCTAATTTGCATTCTTGTATAATTCTATATAAAATTTCATCTGCATTTTGGGCTTCAATATGAATATTATCTTTATTATCTAAAATGTCTATAAACTGCAAATATCTATAATTTTCATTTGTTATTTCTATTTTTGGTTTTGTTATATAAGTTCTTAATCTTTCATCATATTGTTTATGATATTTACATTCATTTGTTACTATATCTGTTACATTTGGAACTAATGTTGTTAGCCCTAATTTATTAAATAATTTTGCACCTACTATATAACCTTTTATATTTCCATCTTTATCTTCCAAATATTTTAATTTTCTTAATTTATTTGTATTTAATGGAACTTCGCCGAACATACTAATAATTGGTTTATAGTATACTCCTTTATATTCTGCTTTTATAATACCTTCATTTTTTAGTCTATTTAAAATAACATTTATATTTTTTAATACACTTTCTTGTTTGTTATCTTTTTCGCATTGTTGTATAACATATTTTTTTATATCTTCAATAAATATTGGCTCATCTTCTGGATATTGTTCAATATATTCTAAAACTAATTTACAAATATTCATGAGTTTTACCTCCTTTTGTTATTATTTTGTAATATCTGTTATATATTATATACTTTGTAATAACATTATATTCGTTTTTTTAGAATTTGTCAAATATTTTGCTATTTACTCACACTTTTTTCTATGATTTACTTCTTGCCATACATCCAAATCTAATTTTTTGTCAATTAACTTTATCATTTCTTTTTGATTCTTTAAAATTTCAAGCATTTTAAATTTTAGATCTTCCCTTTCATATTTATCAATTTGTTTAGCAAATATTGCAATATGTTTTATACTTTTATGCATTTCTTTTAATATCTGTGTATTATCTGAATATGCTTTTAAAATTTCATTTTTCCCTATTAAGTCAACATTAGTTACCTTTTCATAAATCGCAGAATCTCTTATATATTTAGATAATTGTTTATATCCATAATATTCTGCCTTTGCTTTTATTAAAATTTTTTCTTCTTCTGATACTCTTGACTTTATCATTTCTGTTCTATTATCTGGATTTAATTCCATAATCACTCACACCTTTATCTTTTTATTCATACTTAATTTCTACACTATAAAAATATCAATATTAGCAAAGCTATATTTGATATTTTACAGCAAAGATTTTTGCTCCGAATTTTGTGGCATTTTTTAATGCCCAATATTCGCCGGCTTGGTCCTGTGGACCACAAATTGCCGTTTAGGAGAAAATCTCCTAATACCTTTTTAGCCCGCTGGGAGAAAAAAATTGATTCAAAATTTTATATTTTTTCATAAAATTCACCTGTCCTTTCTTTATAAATTTGCATATAAACTGTTTAAAAATTCATCCGAATATTCTCTTTGATTTGTATAATTTGAATATGTATTTTTATTAGATTTAATATTATTTCTTATATTATTATCTTCCACTTTTTGATGGATAGCCTGTCCATTTTTTGATTGATAGTGGTATCCATTATTTAATGGATACGGTACATCATCTACATAAATTTTTCTTTGAATTATTTGATTATTTTCATTTCTAATTAGTTCAACAACTATAAAATTTTTATTCTTTAAATCAGAAATCCAACTTGAAATCGTTTTAGGATTTACATCTAATTTTTCTGCTAAATATTTATTAGATGCAAAACAATAACCTTCTTTACAAGCAAGGGATGTTATTATTGCATATAGTAGTTTTTCATTTGCTTTTAATTCTTTATTATATAAAACAGTTGCAGGAATTACAGAATAATATCCAACCTTTTCTTGATTTTCTTTCATATACTACTCCAATTCTAGCCGTAAAAATCCACTAAAAAAACAGAATATTTCAATTAAATTGAAATACTCTGTAATATAGATGATTACTGCATTTTATTAAATTAATTTCTTGGTTGGTATATTTTTAAATCCACAGGTGTGGATTTAAATTTACAATTTCCTGCTGGTTGGGAACAAGCAAAAGAAATAAAATATTCTCAGGGATTTACTCGGACCTGCACCTCGTGATTTTGTTGGGTATGGGCCATTGACTGAACCAGAGTCTCTAGCAATTTATAATTTTACATTAATGCATAATTTCAGTTTAGTTTTAGCTTACCATACTCAAGGAAAAGAAATTTATTGGCAGTTTCAAAATTATAATCCATCAAATAGTTTTGAAATAGGACAAAAATTAGCAGAATCTAGTGGATACTTACTCGCAGAAACGCCATATAATTCAAGCTTTGCTGGTTTTAAAGATTGGTTTATTCAAAAATACAATAAACCTGGATATACTATAGAATCTGGTATCGGAGAAAATCCATTACCAATTACTCAGTTTAATGAAATATATAATGATAATTTGGGCATTTTAGTTTTAAGTGCACTTTTATAACTTACTAAAAGCGTTAAAGTCTTACAAAAAGCTTTATAAAGCTTATTTGTAAGACTTCTATTTTTTTGAATTTATTATTTAGTAATCCATTTTACCAAATTTAAATTTGCTGGTTCTAGTAACATCTCATGTTTTGGCATAACTCTAAATGTATATCCATAATTTCCACCTGTTGTTAATTCAATTTTAGCTGTAAAATAATATTTTTTATCTTCCTCATCTGAATCTGATAAAGTCATTGGAATAATACTAACATTTTCTACAACTCCATTTTCTAATATTTTTCCATAGTATGCTTCTACTGTTATGTTTTCTACATCAATATTAGGAAGTTCTACCTCACATGCTACTTCAATATTATTTCCTGCATCTATTGTAATATTATCTAAATTGTTTACTTGTGTTATTTTTATGTCTTTCCAATTTTTATATAAATCTTTTTTCCAAGAGTTATATGCTGCTACATTATCAACATCTTCATAATATTTTTTAGTTAACTTGCAAAGTGGCATATATAAATTATTTGTATAATCAACCAACATTCTTGCTGTACTATATTTTCCACCTGTTGTTATAATAGAATTTTTCATTATTTCAACCCATTTTTTAGACATTCCATTTCTATCTTTATCATAATAAGTTGGTATTATTTTTTCTTCTAATGTTCTATACATACTTTGGCTATCTGCTTGATCTTGTGCCTCATAAGATTCATATTCAGCATTTGTTCCTATTGTCCATCCATTGTTTTGAGTATATCCTTCAGCCCACCATCCATCTAAAACACTGAAGTTTATAACTCCATTTACTGATGCTTTTTGACCACTTGTTCCTGATGCTTCCATTGGTCTTCTTGGATTGTTTAACCATACATCCACACCACTAATTAAGTATCTAGACATTGCTATATTATAGTTTTCAAGTAAGAAAATTTTTCCTTTAAATTGTGGCATCATAGATACTTGATGTATATATCTTATTAAATCTTGTCCTTCTTTATCAGCAGGATGTGCTTTTCCTGCAAAAATTAATTGGACTGGTTTTTCACTATTATTTAATATTTGTGTAATTCTTTCTAAATCTTTAAAAATTAAGGTTGCTCTTTTATATGTTGCAAATCTTCTTGCAAATCCAATAGTTAAAGCATCTGGATTTAATTTTGATACAATTTCATTAATCTCTTCATAGCTATATCCAGATCTTCTTAATCTTTCTGTTGTACTGATTTTTACTAATTTTAATAATTTTATTTTTCTTTCGTTGTGTACATTCCATAATTTTTCGTCTGGTATATTTTTTATTTTTTCCCATACTTGATCTTGATGCATATTGTCTTGCCAATATGGAATCAAATATTTATTATATAATTCTTTCATTTTAGGTGCAAGCCATGAACATGTGTGAATACCATTTGTAACATATCCTATTGGTGATTCATTTGCTGCTATTTCAGGCCATACTTCTCCAAATAATTCTCTTGAAACTGCTCCATGTAGTTTGCTTACTCCATTTTTCTTTCCTGCAATTTTTAACGCTAAAATTCCCATGTTAAATCCTTTTGCTAAGTCTTTTCCTGGCTTCATTCCTAACATTAAAAATTCTTCTCTTGATAATCCTAATCTTGGCCAAAAATCTTTAAAATACTTTTCAACTAATTGGATTGGGAATATATCATTTCCAGCTGGAACTGGTGTATGTGTTGTGAATACTGTTTTTGAGCTTGCTATATCTTTAGCGACTTCAAAAGAAACTTGTTTCTCTTTTATTATATTTTTTATAATTTCTAAATTTAAAAATGCTGAATGCCCTTCATTCATATGATATACAGTTGGCTCTAAATGAAGATAATTTTTTAATAAATTAACTCCAGCCATTCCAAGTACTATTTCTTGGCGAATTCTCATTTCTTGATCTCCACCATATAGTCTTAATGTAACATCTCTATCTTCTTCATTATTTTTATCAATATCAGAATCTAATAAATATAATTTTACTCTTCCTACATTTATTTGCCAAACTTTTAAATATAATCTTCTTTTTGGAAATTTAACATATATTGTTAAATCCTCTCCCTTATCATCTTTTACTGGATTAATTGGTAAATCATATAAATCAATGTTATTATATTCTGTTTCTTGGTCTCCGTTTCCATTAATTTTTTGATTAAAATATCCATTTTTATATAATAGTCCTACTGCAACAAGTGGAATTCCAAGGTCACTTGCTGATTTTAAATGATCACCAGATAATATTCCTAATCCTCCAGAGTAAATTGGAATTGTCTCGTCAATTCCATATTCTGCTGAAAAATAAGCAATTAAATCATTTTTTTCTTCTGGATATTTTTTAGAAAACCATGTGTTTTTACTGTTCATATATCCGTCAAAATTTAATACTACTTTATCATATTCTTTTAAAAATCCTATGTCTTTTGTTACCGCTTCTAATCTTTCTTGAGAAACATGTTTTAAAAATTTAACAGGATTTTTATTTGATTCTTCCCATAGGTCTCCATCTATTCTTTGAAATAATCTTAAAAATTCTGTATTCCAAGACCACCATAAATTGTTGGCTATTTCTGATAATTTTTCAATTCTTTTTGGTAATTGTGGATTTACCGTAATTCTATTAAATAAGTACATTTTTTGTTTTTCCTCCTTCGTATTTTAAAGCTTTTTTCTTAATGTAATTCGATATTTCTATTATCTATTAAATATTTTTATTTGTCAAATGTTTTTTATTAAAATATTCGTATTATATCATTATATGTAACATATAATGACAACACTATTAAAATCGAAAATCCTAATAATTGTATATTTATTTCTGTTTGTTCTTTTAATGGTTTTCTTCTTATTGCTTCAATTATTAAAATTAATATTTTTCCTCCATCTAATGCTGGAATTGGTAACAAGTTTGTTACTCCTAAAGAAATAGATATTAATGACATCATATATAAAAATTCTTTAATACCATTAGTTTTAGATACAACTTCTGATATTCCAACTGGTCCCATCATTTGGTCTATTCCAACATTTCCTGTAAATAACTGTTTTAAATTATCAACAATAGAAAAAACGAATTCTTTCGTTGACATTGCTGCATTTAAACATCTATTACCAATCGTGTCCTCTGCTCTTTTTAAATTAACACCTAAGTACCATCTTTCTCCTTGTTGTTCTGCTATTTGCTTTGGAACTATATTATATTCTAGTATAGTTCCTTCTCTATCAATTTTTAAATTGATAGATTCTGTATTTTCTTGTATTGCTTTATTTAAATCATATAAATTATCAATTTTTTTATTGTTTGCCTCAATAATTTTATCTCCAGACTGTAATCCTATTTGTTGGGCCGGATATCCTTCTGTAGTTGAAACAATTTCATTTGTTATATATGTTCCTGAATTGGCAATTAATAAAAAATAAACTATAATAGCAAATATTATATTTACAATTGCTCCTGCTGCAACTATAGCTATTCTTTTTGGAATACTTGCTTTAGAAAAAGAACCACTTTCTTCTGACCTTTCTTCTTCTCCTTCCATACTAACAAATCCACCTAATGGAATTAATCTTAATGCGTATTTGGTTTGTTTTCCTTGTTTTTTCCATATAGCTGGTCCAAAACCAATAGCAAATTCGTTTACTTTTACTTTACATAATTTTGCTACAGTAAAATGTCCTAACTCATGAATAAATATCAAAAATCCTAATAAAAATATTATTTTTATTGCTGATAAAATAAAAGATATCAATGTGTTCCTCCTTTTTATAACAACGTAAATAATGCATATGCAAATGGTGCTAAGAATATTAAACTATCTATTCTATCTAACATTCCTCCATGTCCTGGTATTAAATTACTATAATCTTTAATATCAACAAATCTTTTTATACTAGATGCCGCAAAATCTCCAATTTGCCCAACTAAACTTAATATAATTCCTATTCCTGTTATAAATAAATATGAATAATTCATTCCCCAATAAGTATTTGCAACATAAGTATAAATAAGCATTAATATAACAGCTCCTACTGTTCCACCAATACATCCTTCAATTGATTTCTTAGGACTTACTTTACTAAATTTATGCTTTCCAAAATGTTTTCCTATTAAATAAGCAAATATATCTGTTCCCCATGCTGCTAAAATTACATACCAAATTAAAATTTTTCCATTTGGCATTCCATCAATAAATGCCACAAACATAATAAAAAATACAACATAAAATATTCCAATAAATGTGTACGCTATATCCTTAAATGTTGTTCTCATTTCTGTAGCAACTACTTGGGCAAAAAGTACTATTAAAATAGTTGGAACTCCTAATGTTACTATCATATTTAAATATTCTTTTGGTACTACATGAATAAAAGCTATACTAAAACAACTTAAATAGCCTAACCATCTTACTGGTTTTGATACCTTTGCTATAGCATTAAAATATTCACTCATAGCAAGTAATGCTATAATTGATAATGCTATATCTACTACTATTTTGTCTCCAATTAGTAACACTAATAATACTAATGGAAATCCTAATAATCCTGAAGTCAATCTTTTTATATCCATCTCTTTTCCTTTCTTCTTATAAATATTTATTATTTTGTTTTAATTTGCTCCAAATTTTCTGGTTCTTTTTTGGTATTCTATAATTGCTTTATCTAAATCTTCTTCCTCAAAGTCTGGCCAATTTTTATCTAAAAATAAGAATTCAGAATAAACAAGTTGCCATGGTAAGAAATTACTTAAGCGCAACTCTCCACTAGTTCTAATCAATAAATCTGGATCTGGCTGTCCTTTAGTATATAAATTATCAGATACTAATTTTTCTGATATTTCTTCTATATCTATTTCTTGATTTTTTACTTTTGCAGATATTTGCTTTATTGCTTTTATTAATTCGTCTCTTCCTCCATAATTTAATGCAATATTAAAAGTTACTCCAGTATTATCTTTAGTTCTTTCCATACACCTTTTTATGCTTTTCTGCATTCCTTCAGACAAGGCTGTTATATCTCCTAATATTTTTACCCTAATATTTTCAGTATCTGCTCTTTTAGAATATTCATCTAAATAATTTTGCAATAGCATCATAAGTGCTTTTACTTCATCTTCAGCTCTTTTCCAATTTTCTGTTGAAAATGCATATACTGTAATATATTCTAATCCTATTTTATTAGCATATCTTACGATTTTTTCTAATGTTTTTGCTCCTTCTTTATGTCCAAAACTAACTGGCTTTCCTTTTGCTCTTGCCCATCTTCTATTACCATCCATAATAATAGCAATATGCTTTGGCATTGTTTCTTTATCAAACTTCATTTTCTGTTCTCCTTTAAGGATTTTTTATCATAGTTCTTAATTAATTTATTATATAATCAAATTAAGTATTATTTTAAATCCCCTATTTATTTCTATCTTTTATATATAAAGCTAATTCTCTTAAAAATTCAGCTCTATCTCCATATTCTTTTAATTCCTCTATTGCTTCTTTTGTTATTTCTTCTAGAATTTTTTTTGCCCCTTGAAGTCCATATTTTGAAACATATGTACATTTTTCTAATTCTTTGTCATTACCAACTGGTTTGCCTAAAATCTCTTCATTTCCTTCTTCAGATAAAATATCATCTTTTATTTGAAATGCTAATCCTATTTTTTCCGCATACTTAGTCAATTTTTCTAAATCCTTTTCATTAGCATTAGCTAAAATTGCTCCCATCCTAACACATAATTTTAAAAGTGCTCCTGTTTTGTTTTTATGAATATATTCCAAATACTCATCAGTTATTTGCTTTCCCTCATATTCTGTATCTATATATTCCCCTGCAATCATTCTATCTACCGCAGTGGAAAATTCATTAAAAACTTTTAATTTATTTTTTAATTCTTCACTTTCTGACTTTATTAAATCTTCACTAATTACAATATATGCTTGATTTAACAATCCATCTCCTGCAAGAATTGCAGTTGCCTCATTAAATTTCTTATGGTTAGTAGGCTTTCCATGCCTAAAATCGTCATTATCAATTCCTGGCAAATCATCATGAATCAACGAAAAATTATGTACCATCTCAATAGCAACTGCATATGGAATACATTTATTAATATTTTTTCCAAATATCTCATATGTTGCAATTACTAAAATAGGTCTTAATCTTTTTCCACCTGCCATAAGACTATATTCCATAGAATTATTTAATATTTTTTCTGGTACATCTTTTTTTCCTGAATATTTTTCCAATTCATTATTTACTTGTTCTTGATATTTTTTTAATTGTACTTTAAAATCCATAAACCGCTCCTTAGCTATTTATACTGACATAATTTCTTTTTCTTTTCCCTCTAGTATTTTATCTATCTCATCTATTTTTTTATCAGTCATTTTCTGAATTTCATTTTCTGCTTGTTTTAACTCATCTTCTGTTATTGTTCCTTCTTTTTGCTCTGCTTTTGCTATATCAATACCTTCTCTTCTAATAGATCTTATTGCTACTTTAGCCTCTTCAGCCATTTTTCTTATATCTTTTACTAATTCTTTTCTTCTCTCTTCATTTAATTCAGGAAAAGCTAGTCTTATTACTTTTCCATCATTATTTGGATTAATTCCAATATCAGATGCCAAAATTGCTTTTTCAATATCTTTTAAAACACTAGCATCCCAAGGTTGAATAACAATCAACCTAGCTTCAGGTACAGACACACCTGCAACCTGATTAATAGGTGTAGGAGTTCCATAATAATCTATTTTTACCTTATTCAAAATTGCTGGATTAGCTCTTCCAGCTCTAACCTCTGATAATTTTTCACTATAAACACTAATTGACTTTTCCATTTTATCATCTAAACTTTTATAATCCATTTTACCTCTCTCCTTTTTGAGACACTGGGGACACCCCTCGTCTGTCTCATTTTTCTTTTCAACATATTATGATTTTTGTTTGAGACACTTTTCACCTGTCCCCTGTGTCTCATTTTACTATTGTTCCAATTTTTTCACCTTTTACTGCTCTTACTATGTTTTCTGGATCTTCAATTCCAAATACTAATAATGGCATATGGTTATCTCTACACATTGCTGTTGCTGTTGAGTCCATTACTTTTAAGTCTTTTTCTAATACTTCCATATAAGATATTTCTTCGTATTTTTCTGCTGTTGGATCTAACTTAGGGTCTGCTGAATATACTGCATCTATTGATTTTCCTAATAATATTATATCTGCTTTTATTTCTGTTGCTCTAAGTACTGCTGCTGTATCTGTTGTAAAATATGGATGTCCTGTACCACATGCAAATATTACAACTCTTCCTTTTCCTAAGTGTTTTTCTGCTTTTCTTTGTATAAATGGTTCTGCTATTTCTCTCATTTCTATAGCTGTTTGTACTCTTGAATATATTCCTCTTGCTTCTAATGCGTCTTGAAGTGCTAATCCATTCATTGCTGTTGCTAGCATTCCCATATAGTCAGCTGTTGTTCTTTCCATTTGATGTCCATTTCTTCCTCTCCAGAAGTTTCCTCCTCCTACAACAATTGCTACTTGTACTCCCATTTCTACAATTTCTTTTATTTTATCACATATTTTTCCTACTGTTTCTACATCTACTCCTGTTTTTTGTTTTCCTGCTAGTACTTCTCCACTTAATTTTAATAGTACTCTTTTATATTTGAGTTCTGACAATTTTTCCACTCTCCTTAATTTATTTTTGATAGAATCATTCTACCATATATTTTGAAAAAATACAGTAGTTTTTTGAGATTTTGTGAAATTTATTTCCGTATTTGTTCGTGTGCAAAAATTTATAAAATAACTTTCTTAATATATAAAAAAGAGACACTTCAATTCGTGTCTCCATAAATTTTCTTATTTTAATTGATTCATTACTTCTTCAGCAAAGTTTTCTTCTTTTTTCTCAATTCCTTCACCTTTTTCAAATCTTGCAAATTCTACTACTTCTGCATCTTTTTCTTTTAATAATTGAGATACTTTCATATTTGGATCTTTAACAAAATCTTGATCTACTAAACAAATTTCACTAAAGAATTTTCCAATTCTTCCTTGTACTATTTTTTCAGCAATTGCTTCTGGTTTTCCTTCATTCATTGTTTGAGCTTTTAAAATTTCTTTTTCTTTTTCAACTCTTTCAGCTGGTACAGAAGCTTCATTTAAAAATTCTGGTCTAGCAGCTGCAATTTGCATACAAATATCTTTTGCAACTTCACTATTTCCTTTTTTCATGTTTACTAAAACTGCTATTTTTCCATCTCCATGAATATATTTTTCTACTAAGCCTTCAGATTCAAATCTTGCAAATCTTCTAATGTTCATATTTTCACCAATTGTAGCAATTTTGTCAACTAATACTTCTTTAACGGTTTTTCCTGGTACTTCAATTGATTCTTGAGCTAATAATTCTTCTACATCTTTTGGGTCTTTTTCTACTACTTGTTTTGCTATATTCATAACAAAAGTTTTAAATTCTTCATTTTTTCCAACGAAGTCTGTTTCTGAATTAACTTCTACAATAGCTCCTATTTTTCCATCTTCTGAAATAAAAGCTTCTACTAAACCTTCAGCTGCAACTCTTCCTGATTTTTTAGCAGCTTTTGCAATTCCTCTTTCACGTAATAATTCAATTGCTTTCTCCATGTCTCCATCTGTTTCTGTTAAAACTTTTTTGCAGTCCATCATTCCTGCACCTGTTTTTTCTCTTAAATCTTTTACTTGACTAGCTGTAACCATTTTTTATTTCCTCCTTTATTTATTAAAAACACTCTTATTTTATAACATTTTAAAATATTACAAATATCTATGTTTATTTTTTCTATATTAATCTGATACTATACCTTCAAAATTAATATAGTAAATAATAAAGAAGAATAGAGCAGAAAAGCTCCACTCTTCTTTTACTTTTAGAATTATTCTTCTACTTTTTCTTCTTCATTTGCTACTACTTCTTCAATTGTTGTAGCTTCTTCATCAACTGGTTGCTCTTCCATTTCTGGTTCAAAGCTTTCACCTTGTTTTCCTTCAATAACTGCATTTGCCATTACGTCTGCAATTAATTTTACAGCTCTTATAGCATCGTCATTTCCTGGAATTGCATAATCTACTTCTTCTGGATTGCAGTTTGTATCTACTAATCCTACAACTGGAATTCCTAATTTTTTAGCTTCTAATATAGCAATTCTTTCTTTTTTAGGATCTACTAAAAAGATAACTCCTGGTAATTCGTTCATTTCTTTTATTCCACCAAGATTTCTTTCTAATTTTTCCATTTCTTTTTTCAATAGAATTACTTCTTTTTTAGGTAACACATCAAATGTACCATCTTGTTCCATTGCTTCTAAATCTTTTAATCTTTGAATTCTTTTTTGAATTGTACCAAAGTTTGTTAACATTCCACCTAACCATCTTTGATCAACATAGAACATTCCACATTTTAAAGCAGCTTCTTTCATACATTCTTGTGCTTGTTTCTTTGTTCCTACAAATAATACCGTTTTTCCTTCTTCTGCTTGTTCTTTAACGAAAGCATAAGCTTCATCTAATTTTTTTGATGTCTTTTGTAAATCGATGATATGAATTCCATTTCTAGCTTGAAATATATATTCAGCCATTTTTGGATCCCATCTTCTTGTTTGATGTCCAAAGTGAACACCAGCTTCTAGTAATTGTTTCATTGCAACTACTGCCATTTTAAATTCCTCCCTTTTTGTTTTTCTTCCATAAAGTTCTTCACCCTCTAGGACCTAAAACTTCTATTATTTCTTAGGCACCACCTTTTAGGCTCTCTTTATGTGATTAATACGTTTCTTATTGTACCATGTTTTATCAATGATTTCAAGTGTTTTATATAGATTTTTTAATAAATTTTGTGCAATAAAATGCTATAACATTTTTTATCTATGTTTTTAAATTTCTATTTCATCATAAGTAGTCACTAATTTTGCTCCCTGTTTTATTAGCTCATTTGTTCCAGCAGAATTAACAGAATTAATATTTCCTGGTATAACATAAACATCTCTTCCCTGCTCTAATGCAAAATCAACAGTTATTAATGTGCCACTTTTTTTCTTAGCTTCAATTACAATAATGCCTTTACTCATTCCACTAATAATTCTATTTCGTGCCGGAAAATTCATTTTTTCTGGTCTAGTTCCAAGTGGATATTCAGATATAATGGCTCCACCTTTTTTTAATATTCTATACAACAACTCTTTATTTTCTACTGGATATACACTATCTAACCCATTTCCTACAACTGCTATAGTTTTTCCAACTGTGGATAACGTTCCTATATGTGCATAACTATCCACACCTTTTGCCAATCCACTAATAATATTAATATTTTTATTTGCTAAGTTATATGAAAAATACCTAGCTGTCTTTTTCCCATAATCTGATGCTTCTCTACATCCAATTATTGCAATAGATGGATTGTTTAGAATATCTTTGTTTCCTTTTATATATAAACTTATTGGTGGATCATATATTTCCTTTAATATTTGCGGATATTCTCTATCATTTATTGAAATAATATCTATTTTATTTTTCTCCATATATAGAACATGTTTTTCAATATTTTTTCTTATACTTTCGTTTAATATATTATCTGCTATTTTTTCTCCTATTCCTTTTACACTTATTAATTCTTTTTTATTTAATTTATAAATATTTTCAGGAGTTTTATAAATCTCCAATAGTTTTTGTTTTTTCCTACTTCCTAAATCCTTTATTAACGACAACCATACCCAATATTTATTTTTTTCCAATAATCATTCTCCTTTACAAATTTAAAAACTTATAATCCTTTTTAGATTAAAAGTTAATTTATATATATATTTAATAATTTGAATTACTAGACAGATTTGTCTAAAGATATAATTTAATTGATTCCAACTATTATTATAATAACATCTTTATTATAAATTGTAAATATATTCCATTAAAAAAGAACAAAAGCGGACATCAATAACCTTTTAAAGTCCGCGTCTTTGTTCGTGCACAAAATATGTAAAAACTTGATTATTTATATTGTTGCTTTGTAGCTTTTATAACATTATTCATAAGCATTGCTATTGTCATTGGCCCAACTCCACCTGGCACGGGAGTTATATAACTTGCTTTTTTCTCAACATTTTCAAAATCAACATCTCCATATAATTTTCCATCTTCTCCTCTATTTATTCCTACATCAATAACAACAGCACCATCTTTTACCATATTTTCTTTTACAAACTTTGCTTGTCCTATCGCTGCAATTATAATATCTGCTCTTCTAGTATGTTCTTCTAAATTTTTAGTTTTTGAATGACATACTGTAACAGTAGCATTTTTTTGTAAACAACATTGTATTAACGGTTTTCCTACAATGTTGCTTCTTCCTAAAATAACAACATCTTTTCCTGTCAAATCAATATTATATTCTTCAAACATTTTCATAACACCATATGGAGTACATGATATAAATGTATCTTCTCCTATGCAAAGCTTTCCCACACTTGAAGGTGTGAATCCATCTACATCTTTTGAATATGTAATACTTTTAAAAGCTTCATTAATATCTAAATGTCTTGGTATTGGACTTTGTAATAAAATGCCATTAATTTCTTTATTTCTATTTAAATCATTTATCAAATCCATTAATTCTTGTTGAGTCGTATTTTCTTTCAACAAAAACTCTTGATACTCTATTCCAACCTCTTCACAAGCTTTGCTCTTATTTCTTACATAAACTTTTGAAGCAGGGTTATCTCCAACCATGATTACAGCAAGTTTCGGAACTATACCTTTTTCTTTTAATTCATTACATTCTACTTTCAAATTTTCTCTTATTTTTTTTGCTAAAGCTTTACCATCTATTACCTGTGCCATTATATATTTCTCCTTTTATTTTAATTTTCTCCTATTCCACTAACTTTATATTCAATATCTTCCATATGAGGAAACATCTCTCTTACTCTTTTTAAAGTTAGCATTAGCATTCTAGGTTGTGGATTTTTTTTATGCTCTGATAATAACTTTTGTGTATAACAATTCTCAGCTGTTTTAAACAATAAATATCTATTTCCCACATAAGTATAATAAATTTGATATCCATTTTTCAAATCAAGCCACATTTGTTCAAATGTATAATTTTCCATCTTTTCCTCCTATTGAGACATTGAGGGACAGGTCTAAAATGTCTCATATTTTTGTCGAGTTTTGTTGTTACATGTAACATTATGTAATTTATATGAGACATTTTAGACCTGTCCCCTTAATGTCTCAAATTCTTCTTCTGTTAAAACTGTAACACCTAAATCTCTAGCTTTTTTTAATTTGCTTCCAGCATCTTCTCCAGCTACTACATAATCTGTTTTTTTAGATACTGAATTAGAAGTTTTTCCTCCCATTTTTTCAATTATATCGCTTATTTCTCCTCTTGTGTATTTTTCAAGGCTTCCTGTTAATACAAATGTTTTTCCTTCAAATCTATTGTCTGATATTTCTTCTTCTAAATTTCTTGTATTAACTCCCTCTTGTTTTAATTTTGTTATTAAATCTATTGTTTGCTCTTGTATAAAAAATTCTCTTATACTATTTGCGACTATTGGTCCTATATCATTTATCATTGCTAATTCTTCTGAGTTTGCTTCCATCAAATTATCTATATTTTTATATTTTCTAGCTAAAATTTTAGAAGCTTTTACTCCCACATGTCTAATTCCTAATGCTGTTATTAACCTATACAAATCATTTTCTTTGCTTGTATTTATACTGTCTATTAAATTTTGCGCAAATTTTTTCCCATTTTTCTTTAAAGATGCTATATCCTCAAATTTTAATGTGTATATATCTGCAATATTATGAATCAAATTTCTTTCTAATAATTGACTAATAATATTTTCTCCTAAACCATCTATATTCATTGCTTCTCTTGATACAAAATGTACTAAGTTTCTAAATAATTTTGCAGGACATTCTATTCCAGTACATCTAATAGCTGCTTCTCCCTCTTCTCTTACTGCTTCTGCTCCACATACTGGACATTTTTTAGGCATTTCAAATTCAATTTCTTCTCCTGTCCTTTTATCTTTTTTTACTTCTACTATTTCAGGTATTACATCTCCTGCTTTTTGTATAATAACTGTATCTCCTATTTTTAACTCTTTTTGCTTAATAAAATCTTCATTATGAAGAGTTGTTTTTGAAATTGTTGAGCCAGCGACTTTTACTGGTTCTAATATTGCCATTGGTGTAATAACTCCTGTTCTTCCTACTTGACATATTATATCTTTTAATTTTGTTTCTTTTCTTTCTGGTGGATATTTATAAGCAACTGCCCATCTTGGTGTTTTTGCTGTAGTTCCTAATATTTCTCTAAATTTCAAATTATCTACTTTTACTACTGCCCCATCAATTCCAAATGTTAGCTTTTCTCTATCTTCTCCTATTTTTTCTATAGCTTTTTCTATTTCTTTCATGTTCTCGCAAGGAATTCTTACAGGATTCACATTAAATCCTAATTTTTCTAAATATTCTAATTCCTCAAAATGAGAATTAAAACTCTTTCCTTCTATTTTTTGAACATTAAATATATATATATCTAATGGTCTTTTAGCTGTTATTTTACTATCTAGTTGTCTAAGTGATCCTGCTGCTGCATTTCTAGCATTAGCAAATAACTCTTGTTCATTTTCTTCTCTTTCTTGATTCATCTTTTCAAAATCTTGCTTACTAATAAATACTTCTCCACGAACAGTTATATCTATATTTTCATTTAATTGCATAGGAATTGTTTTTACCGTTTTTAAATTTTCTGTAACATCTTCACCAACTAGTCCATTTCCTCTTGTAGCTCCTTTTACAAATTTTCCATTTTTATATTCTAAAGCAGCTGATAATCCATCTATTTTGGTTTCTACTACATATTTATTATTTTCTATATCATTTTCTATTGCTTTTTCTTCTATTTTTTGTACATATTCTTTTACTTCATCTATTGAAAATACATCTTGCAAACTTTGAAGAGGAACTTCATGTGTTACTTTTTCGAATCCTTCTTTTACATGTCCTCCAACTTTTTGTGTTAAAGATTCTTTTGAATTAAATTCCGGAAATTTTTTTTCTAAATTTCTTAATTCTACCATTAACATATCATATTCAAAATCTGATATTTCTGGTTCATCATCATCATAGTATCTTTTGGCATGGTATTCTACTTGTTTTCTTAATTCTTCTATTCTATTTTTTGCCTCTTTTTTATTCATTTTCGCACCTCTAAAACTAGCATTTATTTATTGCTATTCAATTATTGTCATAGTTTTTATAACAATTTTAATAACAATATTTTATTCTTTCCTATTATATACAAATTCAAAAAAAAAATAAAGAAATTTTCTAAAATTCCTTTATTTTATAAATATATCCATTTTTATTCTGCCTTAGCAAATATAATTAATCTAGCTTTACTATCATCTGTACAAGTTGATAATGTTATTTCTGCCTTTCCTCCTGTATCTCTTTGATAGAAAGATGTATCTTCTGGTGTTGTTTCAAATTTATTATAAATTGTATAAGTTAATTTTTTTCCATCATTATCTGTTACGTATATTTTATCTCCTACACTTAATTTTTTATTATTTGAAAAGAATAAACCATTCCTATAGTTGTGTCCAATAATAACACTATTTCCAGCTTGATTTAGTCCAGAACCATATAAAAATGCAACTGCTGTTTCTATAGATTTTTTAGTTACTTTTTCTAAGACTGGATATTTAAAATTTGTTTTTGGTATTTCCATTGTTCCTAAAACACCAAATCCTTTATATGTCTTTTTAGTCTTTTTAGTTGAATTGCTATTACTATCCTTTATTTGGTCTAAAGGATTTGTATCGTTATTATCAGCTACAGTAGTATTTTCATTTGCTTCACCATCTGTTACTTCTCCTTGAAAATTATCAACAAAATCTGTTGAATCTTTTGTTACCATATAATTTTGATAATAATCATATGCTAAAAAACCTAATAAACCGATAATTGCTATAATAACTATTACTAATATTACAGTTAAAACTTTACTATATTTACTCTCAAACATATATTTTACCTCCGTACAATTCTTCTTTTTATATTATAACATATCTTAATAAAAAATGAAATAGCAAAAATGTTTTAGACAATCTTTTCTCCTAATTGTTTTCCTGCAAGTAAATGAAAATGTAAATGCATTACTTCTTGACCTCCATCTTTTCCACAATTCACTATTACTCTATACCCTTTTTCTTTTACACCTTGCTCTTCTGCTATTTTATTTATAACACCATAAATCCTTCCAACAATTGCCTCATCTTCTTTCTCCAAATGTGCCAAAGAAGTAATATGTTTTTTAGGAATGACCAAAATATGAATAGGTGCTGCTGGATTTATATCCTTAAATGCTAAAATTTCGTCATCCTCATATACTTTATTAGAAGGTATTTCTCCTTTTATAATTTTACAAAATAAACAATCTGCCATTTTAATCCTCCTTTAAAATATTGAAACAGAGAAAACTTTTCTTAAATCAAACTTTTCCTCTGCTTCCTAAATTTATTCTTTTATCAAAACCGCTTTAATTCTTCTTACTCCTGATGAGCTTGATTCTTCTTTCTTAATTTTAAATTTTCCTAATTCTTTTGTGTTATTTACATGAGGGCCACCACACAATTCTTTTGATACATCTCCTATAGTATATACTGTTACTATATCTGGATATTTTTCAATAAACATACATTCTGCACCTGATTTTATAGCATCTTCTTTTTTCATTTCTTCTTTTGTTACAGGTAAACCTTCTTGAATCCATTTGTTTACTAAATCTTCTGTCTTTCTTTTTTCTTCATCTGTCATTTTATGGTCACAATTAAAATCAAATCTCATTCTATCTACTGTTATATTTGATCCTCTTTGATGTGCATTTTCTCCTATAACCTGTTTTAATGCTGCATTTAAAAGATGTGTTGCTGTATGATAAGCTATTGTTATTTCATTTTGCTCTGCTAGTCCTCCTTTAAATTTTTGTTCAGATCCTGCTCTTGATTTTTCTTGATGTGCTTTAAATAGCTCTTCAAATTCTTTCATATCTATTTCATATCCACTTTCTTTTGCCAATTCTTTTGTTACTTCTGGTGGGAAACCATATGTATCATATAGTTTAAACACAACTTTACCTGATAATTTTTTTGTGTCTTTTAGTTTATTTATTTCTTTTTGAAATTCTCTTTCTCCATTTACTAATGTTTTTACAAACTTTTCTTTTTCCTCTAATATAACACTTTTTATTATTTCTTTATTTTTAGCTAAATCTGGATACATTTCCTTTAAATTATCAACATTTATATCAATTAATGTTGATAATTCATCTAAGTTTATTTGCAATTTATTCATATGTCTTATCATTCTTCTTATTAATCTTCTTAATACATATCCTCTATCTAAATTGCTTGGTCTTCCTCCATCTGAAACAATCATCATGCTTGAGCGTAAATGTTCTGCCACAATTCTTCTGCTTTCAATACTATCTATCTTTTGAAGTTGCTCCAATTTTTTCATAATTGGAGCAAATAATTCTGTATCAAAAGGTGTCTCTTTTCCTTGTAATAACATAGTCATTCTTTCTAGACCTAATCCTGTATCTACGTTTTTTTGCTTTAATTTTGAATATCCATTTTTATCTTTGAAATATTCCATAAATACGTTATTCCAAATTTCTACATATTTACCACAATCACATGATGGTTGGCAATCATCTGAACAAGCTGGCTTTCCTGTGTCATAAAACATTTCAGTATCTGGTCCACATGGTCCTTCTTCTCCTGCAATCCACCAGTTATCATCTTTTCCATAATAATATATATGATTTTCTAAAATTCCAGCTTTTTTCCATGCATTTGCTGCAATTTCGTCTCTTGGACAATCTTCATCTCCTGCAAAACAAGTTACTGATAATTTTTCTACTGGAATTCCTAATTCCTTTGTTAAAAATTCAAAGCTCATTGCTATTGATTCTTCTTTAAAATAGTCTCCTAATGACCAATTTCCAAGCATTTCAAAATATGTTAAGTGTCTATTGTCTCCAACTTCATCTATATCGTTTGTTCTAACGCATTTTTGATAATCTGTAAGTCTTGTTCCTTCTGGATGTTTTTCTCCTAATAAATATGGTACTAATGGTTGCATACCTGCTGTTGTAAATAATACTGATGGATCGTTTTCTGGTATTAATGGTGCAGATGGAATTACTGCATGTCCATGTCTTTTAAAAAATTCTAAGTATTTATTTCTAATTTCTATTGCTTTCATGTAAAAAATCTCCTTTTTATTATTTCTCTTTTATATTATGGCTCTATTCTACTACATTACACATAAAAAAGCAAGATTTCTCGTAAGCGATTATGAAAACATGTATTGAAACCTCAAGAAATATCCTATATAATCTGGATAAAACTTGAGGTTAACTTTTTAAGATAAAAAAATTTTTAGTTTTCACAGAGTTTATCTCTACAATTTCCTGCCATATCAAATATATTACATTGCTTATCTACCTTATTCGTTGCTTTTAATATAGTTGTTCCTGTAGTTTGTGAAGCACTTGTACTTGTTGATGATTGTCCAACAGTTTTTGAATATGTTGAACTATTATTTTCTGTTCCACATTCTTGTATAAATACTATTGCTGTATCCCATACATAACTATTTATTAAATCACTTTTTACTTTTGGTTCACTTTTATACATATCTCTCGACAATTTTGATGCTTTATTTTGTGTTACATAATTCCAAACTTGTTGTTCTTTTTTACACACTAATTTTATATTATTTCCTGTATATCTTGTCCAATTTGTTTCTTTATTACTGTTACTTGTTGATACTGAAGAATCATAGTCAACCACTCCTACTTCATATTTTCCTATATAATATCCATGATTGATTTCTTTTACACTTGTTATAAATTCTTCTATGTCGTTTGCAATAGCATTTTTTTCTGTTCCTACTGGTATCCATACAAATTGACTTTCTATTGTATTTGTATATGTTGCATCTTCTATTACTATTCCTCCTGTTACATCTGTTGCTGAATCATTTGCTATTTTAAATCCTTTTGGTATTTTTACTTGGTTTCCATATGTATCTTCTAATGTTGTTACATCATTAAATACTGTCCCATTTGTTTTTGAGTCAGCTACACTTTCTAATTTAACAGTTACATTTCCATTTGCATCTATTTTTTCTTTTCTCCATTTACTGTTACTTCTAATGGGAATTCATTACTACCAATGTATGAAATTCCTTGATTTTTTAAATTGTCCTTTAAATCTTTTAAATTCAGTTTTCCATCAGTCCCATAACTTCCTGCTATTGCTATTTTTAAATTTTCATCTGCTTTTGCTTGTTCTGTTTGTGTCTTTGCATCTCCTGCCTTTTTCAAATTTGTTATACCTCCCATAAAAGTATAACAAAAAAGAATGTACTTTTTTCAATTTAACTATGTACATTTTTGTACATTTTTAAATTTGATTTTTTGTACATTCTTATATTATCATTAACATCCTTTTTGCCTTACTTGATAATCGAACAAATAGGAAATTATATATGAATCTTTTCCATATGCTTCACAAAATGCACCAACTTTGAAAAGTAATAGTGACTTAGGATGTATTTCTTTTATGTTTTTTACCATATTTATTATGCTCATGTTTTACTCCTATTCTGGTTTGTGCGAGCACTGGCAGACCAAAAGCCTGCCCGTGCTACTCTTATTATGCTTATTCTCGCATTATTATTCATCTACTAAAGTTGTACTTGTTGCATATTTACTATTAAATACAGATGTTGGAATACAAACTAGGGGGCGAACCGCAAAAGAGTTGCTATGGGCACCGCCGCTGATGAAATCGCCGCTGCTACCGCGCACACCCCACTCGCCGGTGCTGCCGCTGGCGGTGTTGCTAGGGGAAGCGAGCCACCAGTTAGATGATGTGCTTTTATTGTAGATACCATGATTGTCATTAACTGATAACCAACCATTGCCTGTATTATTTGTATAGCCATATGTTCCTAATTCTAATGTAATTATCTTTGATTTGTTGCTTCTGTTATTATAAGATGCTGCAAATAATTCTGCTGTTGGACTTCCGGATGGCAAATACTGCATTATCATTTTTATATTTTGCCCACATACTTGCGTCTGATGTATCTGTTAACCATGCCGTTGCTCTAATATTTTCATTCGTATTTGATTCTGTAAATAGTGAACTTATTTTGGGATTCAATTTTTGTCCTATTGTACTTACAAATGAACCATTTGTATAAGACCTATAATAACCACTTGGCTTATAACTTCCTATACACTTATCAGAAATTAAATAAGCATAATTATTATCTTGGAAAAATAATCTCCATCCTCCTGTTTCAGTTTCTTCTTCATTATAATTCGTTACTTTCCATCCATATTTTTTTGTATTAATGGCTGTTCCTATTGTTAGTGTTTCTGGATCAAAACTTGGGGGTGTTTTTGTATATAAATCTGAATACAATATTTCATTTCCTTTTTTTGTTTTAATACTTGTGTCTGTTAGTTCTGAATAATACTTATTTGTATTATTTTGATTGGCACTCTCGATAATGCTTTTTACAGTTGCATCATCTAGCACAGTATCTTCTCCATTTCTTATTCTTTCAGCCATCCAATTTGAAATGTCTAACTGTGCTTGTTCTTTTACTTCTACTATGTCACTTTTTGTTTTTGCTTCATTTGCTTTTCCTAGTATTCCATTGTCTCCTGTTAATGTAGCAATTGTTACTCCCGCAAGGATTAGAAGTACAATAATTGTAATTACCAATGCTATTAATGTAATACCTTTGCTTTCTTTTAACTTCTGTTTTTTTGCTGTTTTAATTGTTATCATAAAACTTTCTCCCTTCTTTTGTTTTCTGTTTTCTTTTTTTATTTTTCTCTTTAAATTATTTCCATCTTTGTAAATAGTATTCAAACCATTTACTTTTTTGAGCAAAGATATTTTATTTTCAAGATTCTTTTTTTCTATTTACAAAAATAAATTTAATTTACACTATCATTTTATAAATAATGTTGAATTAAGTCAATATGTTGTCGTAATTTATTTCTGATTTTTTTATTGTGAGTTACGATTCACAGTCCTTAAAATTATAGTGCATGATGGTGAATTCGAAGATCCTTTTTCTGGAGAAATGGTCAACTCCAAATGGAAAAATATTTGAAGACTAAACTTCAACATTTTAACCAATTCTTTTATCAAATTCACTATTTTTCGCATATTATCTAGCAGGAGATTTCTTCTCTATTCTATAGAAAGGAGGTTTATCATGAATAAAACAAATAAAAAAATAAATTATATTTATACACTTTTCCTAATGTTTTTTACTATACTAGCCATTGCTTTGCCAAGCTTCGCTTTTGGCCCTTCTAGTGATGTTATCTATCAAGGAATTGACGTAAGCTCTTGGCAAAGAACTATTAATTTCACAAATGTAAAAAGTTCTGGAGTTGATGTTGTTTATATTAAATCTAGCGAAGGAAAAAGCTATATCGACCCCTATTTTGAAACTAATTACAGAAATGCAAAAGCAAATGGTTTAAAAATCGGATTCTATCATTATGTAACTGCAAGATCCACTTTCCAAGCTCAAGAGCAAGCCAATTTTTTTGCTAAAGTCATTGCTGGAAAAGAAATTGATTGTAGACTAGCTATGGACTTTGAAAGTTTTGGAAACTTATCTATATCAGAAATTAACGAAATTTCAAAAGTATTTTTAGAAACTTTAGAAAATACTACTAAAACTAATGTAGTTATATATAGTAATGCTTATTCTGCTAGAACTATTTTTGGATATGAATTAACTAAATATCCGCTTTGGGTAGCAAATTATGGTGTTCGTGAACCTGGCAGTAATGGAAAATGGAATACATGGGTAGGCTGGCAATATACTAGTACTGGTAATGTTTATGGAATTTCTGGTTATGTTGATAGAAATCAATTTACTAATGGAATTTTTCTATCTTCTACTACTCCTTTACCAACCCCTGAAACTTCTGAAAACTCATCTACTGAAAATACAATTGTATACACAGTAAAACGTGGTGATACCTTAAGCGAAATTACTCAAAAATTTGGTACTACAGTTTCTAGTATTGTTTCTTTAAATCCGATTATAAAAAATCCTAATTTAATTTATCCAGGTCAACAATTTACTATAAAAACAAATTCAGATTATTCAACAGGTACTACAAATAATACAGTTTATGTTGTAAAACGTGGTGATACTTTAAGTCAAATTGCTGTAAACTATAATACAACTGTAAATAGTTTGGTAAATTTGAATAATATAAAGAATCCTAATTTAATATTTCCTGGGCAAAAAATTATAATTAGTAGTTCTTATAATATTTCTAATGGTCAAAATTCTTGTGGTAAAATTTTATACAAGATTGTATACGGAGATACTTTAAGCCAAATCGCTTTACGCTATAATACTACAGTACAAGAAATTGTAAAATTAAATAATATTTCAAATCCAAATTTAATTTATGCAGGAACTACAATTAGAATTTCAAATTGTAGATAAATTATAAACTAAACAAAAGCGTAGAAATAATTTTCCACGCTTCTATTAATTAAAAAACTTATTTTATTATCTTATAAAGTCGCACCTATTATTCCAGCGTCATTTTCTAAAATAGCTGTTTTGACAATAATATTTTCTCTTGGGTTAAACAATATATTTTTTGATATAATCTCTGTTTTTAATCTATTTAATAATACTTCTTCAAAATAAACAAAACTTCCACCAATTCCTATTGCTTCTGGTTCAAATATATTTATTAAATTAGCTATTCCTATGCTTAAATCTTCAATATATTGTTTTAATATTTTTTCAATTATATCATAATTTTTACTTTCTGGAGTATTGCTTCTAATTATTTCAAATAATTCTTTTCCACTTACTTTTTCATCATATCCAAGTGCTTTTCTTAAGTTATCTTTTAATATCTTCATAGATGCATATTTTTCAAAACATCCTTTTCTTCCACATTTACATAGAATCCCATCTTTTTCAATTGACATATGACCAATCTCACAACCAGGTAAATTTCCTGTATCTAAAAGCTTATTATTAATTATAACAGCTCCGCCTATGCCTGTACCTAATGTTAAAAATATACTCCTGTTGTAGGATTTTAAGCAACCATACGTGTTTTCAGCAATTGCTGCACATTTGGCGTCATTTCTTATTTTTATAGGTACTTGTATTTTACTTTTTAATTTTTTTACAATCTCATAATTTTCTAATCCTAAATTTACTGATTTAATTACTTTATCGTCATTTACTGTTCCTGGTATTGCAATTCCTATTTCACTTATTTTATATTTTTTCATCAACAATTTTGCATTTTCAATAATATATTCTTCAATTGATTTTTCTATAGTTCTTTTTTCAGTATTTTTTAATCTTTTTTCTATTTTTTCTATAATTACTCCTCTGCTATCTACTACTCCTATTGCAATATGACTTCCACCTAAATCAATTCCTACTTTCATTTGCAATTCTCCTTTCACATTGCTGATCAACTTTAATATATAAAAATATATTATACGCCATAAGCTGAGAACAAGAAATTTCCCATATATACTTGGATACAAGGTACTAGAACTACTAATACGAAGAAAATTAAGACAACTCCTACAATTGCATACACAACCTGAGGCAATACTTGCATTATCTTCCTCATTATATTATCTATATCTATTTCCATATATTCTACTAATTTTTCCATCATTTCTGTTAAATCTGTTTGCATTCCTATTTTTAACATCTCTGTAATCATTGGTTTTGCAAGCCCTGATTTTTCAAATGGCTCTATCCACGATGTACCTGTTAATATATTATTTATTGATGTTTCTATCATAGATAACATCACATAATTTTTTACGACATTTTTACTTACTTCTAAAGATTCTTGTATTCTCATTCCATTTTTTAGGTTTAATAACATTGCTTTCATTAATCTTGAAAAATCTAATGCAAATATTAATTGGCCAAATATAGGCATTTTATATTTAAAATAATGGAAATTATATTTTCCTTTTGGTGTATTAATATAAAATAATACTCCCGCTACAGCAGCCACAATTATTAATACTGGTAAATACCAATATTTTATAGCCTTCTTAATAAAATCTGCAAACCATAAAGTAACTGCTGGCAATGTTTCGTCTGTTCCTAATTCATCAAATATTCCTTGAATAGCTGGTATAGCAACTAACGTTCCTACAACTAACATAACTAATAATAATACAAATTGTATAATATTTGGTATTAAAATTGTCTTTAATTTTTTATTTAAAGATTCTGTGTCATCTAAATATTTTACCGCTTGTTCTAAAGAATTTGTTAGAGAACCAGACAACTCTCCTACTTTTATCATATTTATATATATATATGGAAATACATTTGAATAATATTCCATTGTTGTATACATATTTTCCCCAGCTTCAACACCTGCTAGTATGTCTTCTAATATTCCTCTAAAAGATATATTTTCTGTACTTTCTATTATGGTATTTAAAGCATGTATATTGTTAAAATTTGCTTTTTTTAGCAAGTAAAAATTCTGTGTAAATACAACTATATCTCTTTGAGTTATCTTTTCTGTTTTTGCTAAATACATATTTATCTTTTCTTTTGTTGACAATGTCATTTTCTTTTCTTTATTAAGTTGAGTTGTATTAACATTTTTCATAATTTCTTGAATATCTGTTATATTTTTCTTTTTTCTTTTAGGCGTTTTCTTAGAACTATATGAAATTTGTTCAATTGATATTGGCAGTAAATCATTACTTTTTAAAGTTTTTATTAAGCTTTGTTTACTAGCAAATTCAACTCTATTTCTTACAACAACCCCTGTTTTAGTCATTGCTTTATACATATAGGTAGGCATATAAAATCAAACCCTCCTTCCTGTTATCTTCCTTTTTTTATTTTTAATTGCATAATTGTTCTATTTAATATTTCAATATTTTTTTCTTCAATTTGTGATTTTGCTTGGTCTAAAGTAATTTTATCGTTCACAAACAATTCTGCTAAAGAATTAATTAGTCCAATACTTCCTTTTTCTAAATTACTTTGTATTGCATCTTCTATCTCTGATACACTTAATTTTTCTTTTCTAATAATACCAGCTACTATATTATCAACAACCATTACCTCTGGCACTAGCACTAGTTTGCCATCAGTACCTTTTAATAATCTTTGTGATACTACTAATTTTAATAATGCTGATAATAAGTATTTTATAGATTCTTGATCTCTTACTTCGTAAAAGTTTATCATTCTGTCTATTGTTTCTGCACAAGATTTAGTATGCAATGTACCAATTACTAAATGTCCTGACTCTGCCATTTCTATTGCAGCTTCCATTGTTGTTTTATCTCTTATCTCTCCAATAACTAAAATATCACAATCTTCTCTTAATGAATTCTTTACACCATCACTAAAAGTTAAACTATCTCTTCCTCTCCCAACTTCTTTTTGTACAATAATTGATTTTTTAGAATGATGCTTATATTCTACTGGATTTTCTAATGTTAATATTTTTTTATTTTGATTTTCATTTATATGGTTAATTAGAGCATTTAAAGTTGTTGTTTTACCAGAGTTGGTTTTTCCTGTTACTAATATTAGTCCTTGTGTTTGATATGTCATTCTCCTTACTATATCTGGTACTCCAAGTGACTCATAAGTTGGTAGTTGATTTTTTATTAATCTTAATGTACATAATGGTATATCATCTGATAATGATATATTAACTCTTAAACGAATATCTTTATATTCATAAGACATGTCCAATTTTCTTGTTGTATTAAATACCTCGTCTTTATCTATATTTCCTTTTACCAAATAATCATAAATTTCACTCATATCTTCCGGTGTTAGAACTTCGCTACCTTCAACAGGAACCAAGTCTCTTGCTATTCTTAGCATTGGTTTGTTATCACATATTAAGTGGACATCAGAAGCATCTAATCTTATTGCTTCTTCTAATATATCTTCTATATTCATCATCTTTCCTCCTTTGTAACTAATAAATTAGTAACTTTTTATTTAATTCTTCTAATGTGGTATAACCTTGTACAATTTTTCTAATTCCATCTACAACTAATGGTTTGTACTTTTGTTTTAATGCTTCATTTCTAATTTCTATACTTGATTTTCCATTCATTATTTCTTGTTTTATTTCATCTGTAATTTCTAACATTTCAAAGATACCAATTCTGTCATAATATCCTGTATTATTACAATGCTTACAGCCTATTGCATCATATGTTTTTCCTGATAAATCAAACTCGACTCCATATTTTTTACTTATTGTTTCGATTATTCTTTTTTCTTCTTCTGTAAAATCTCTTTCTCTTTTACATTCTGGGCATAATCTTCTTACTAATCTTTGTGATATTGAAGTAGCTAATGTACTTGAAATATCATAGTCAGAAAGTCCCATTTTTCTTAGTCTTGTAATTACTTCTATACTATCTATTGTATGAATTGTTGATAAAACGTAATGTCCAGTTTGTCCAGCTTGTATTGCTATTTCTCCAGTTTCTCTATCTCTAATTTCTCCTACTAGTATTATATCTGGATCTTGTCTTAAAACTGTTCTTAGTGAACCAGAAAATGAAGAACGATTATCTATTTCTATTTGGTTTAATCCTGCAATTCTTATTTCTACTGGATCTTCAATTGTAGTTATATTAATTTCTGGTCTGTTTAAATAGTCTATTATACTATATAAACTCGTTGTTTTTCCTTCTCCAGTTGGAGCTGCAATAATTGTTATACTATTTTTCTTATTTATATTTTTACTTAGTTCTTCTTCTGTTCCTGGGAATCCTAATTTAAATATATTTCTAATAACAGTATTTTTCTTTAATAATCTTAAAACAAATTTCTCACCATAGATATTTGGTTGTGAAGATACACGAATATTATAATCTTCATAAAGCAATATTCTTCCATCTTGTGATTCTTGTTTTTCTTGATGCATATTTGAAATTGCTTTTAATCTTCCTATAATTTGACTTTGTTTTTCTTTTTCAATTTTTGCCGCTGTAAATAATTCACCATCAATTCTATATCTTACTCTTACTTGATTTTGCATTGGTTCAATATGAATATCACTAGCTCTTCTTTCCATTCCAGTTTTTATAATACTATCTACAAGTCCTGTAATTGTATCATTTCTTCCTGCTGCTTCTAGATTGCTTGTTGCCACACCTTCTAATGATTTTAATATTTTGTCTATATCACTTTCAAAAGTAATATAACTTTCCATTACTAATCCTTTATTTAATAGTAATAATCTTACTGTATCTATCACTCTTGAATTTACTGTATTAGCAAAACAAACTTTAATCTTTCCTGATGATACTTCAAAAGGAACCGCTTTATTTTTTTTAGCAACGTCTAGGGATATATAATCCGTTAATTTTACTTTTATTGTACTAGCATTTAGTAAAATTCCCTTTGTTCCAACTATTTCTCCTATTGTTTCTATTAATTTATTAGGATCACATACATCTAGAATATATAAAATATCTCCTAATTTTCTATTTGGATGTTCTCTTTGATATTCTAATGCTTTTTCTATATCTTTTTCTGTTACTATTCCTCTTTTTACTAATTCAACCCCTATTGGTTGCCTTTTTCTCATATCCATTAAACGTTCTCCCTTTCTTTAGTATTTAATTTTATTATACTATAATATAAATTAATTTTGTTTGGTTTTGTTAAATTACATAAATTTTCTAATCTTTTAAAGTATAATCTATAGTCTTTAATTCTCCACCCTCAGCTTGGAAAGTTAATGTTATAATTGTTTTTCCTTTTTCAATTTTTTCAGAAAATTCACATTGTTCTATATTTCTACATATTTTTACTTTATTTCTATAAATCCCTTTATTAGCAGGAATATATGTATATTGTACCCCATTGTTAAATATTATATAATTTTGTTCACCACCTGTCGTCCCTGTATAACATTTTACGATTTTTATATTGCTATGATTAACTTCATCTGAAAAATAACTGTTAAATGTTGTGTATTCTAACATAGGATTAATATCTCTAAAATCTTTTGTGTTATGATAAAAAAATGTAGTAATAACAGAAAGTATTCCAACTACAATTGCCATTACAATTACATATATCGTTAATGATATAAGAGTTACACCTTTTTGTGATTTCATAATTAATTCTCCTTTGAAAGTATTGTTGAAAGCTCTACACTTTGCTCCTTTGCTTGAAACATATACGAAATTTTTACAGTTACTTTCTTTACTAAATTCGGTATTTTTTCACTATTATTATCCAAATCTGCATAATCTTGTACTATAATAGTTTTAAAAAAGCCTTCTTTATTTTCCACTTTTTGATTTTCTAAACTATTACCATTTTTATCTTCCTTTGTATCTTTATTCATTCCATCATATTTTTCAAATCCATCTTGTTTGACTTTTTCTATTTCTTCAACTGCAATAGAAGTTGCTTCAGACTTTAATTCTACTTCTTTTGCAGAACTATTAAATCTATAAATCAAAAAAGATATTAATGAAACAAATATAAATATTACAATAACTGATATAGCTATATCAACACCTGTATACCCCTTTTCACTATAAAATTTCATGTTATTCTCCTTTTATAAAATAGAATGATTAAAAAATAATGCTAATATTACTGTTAAAATATTTGATACTCCTAGATAAAAGCCTATACTAAGTTGTTTTGAAATTTGCTTATCTGATTTTCTATTTCTATTTTTTATATTTTTTAGTTTATATATTAATAAATAAATTGCAATTGTTAAAAGTGTTAATATAATTGCATTTGCAGTTACATATTCTCCTGTAAATACAATCATTGTTATTATGCTAATTATAATTCCATTTACATATGTACTTTTAGCATATTTTTTTAATGTGATTGTATCAAATGTTAACATTATAATGTAACACATTAAATATATACCATATCTATATATATTAGCTTTTTCTACTATGCATAGATATACCATATAAATTATAGCAATTACTATACCATAGATATTTACAGCTTTATCAATTTTTCGGTTTTCTTTGTCAATTCCAGATAATAATATTATAAATGTTAAATATAATACTAAAAAACTAAATTCAACTATTTTTATTGAAGTTAAATGATTTATGTTCATTCCTATTAGATAGGAAATTGTTACAAAAAGTATACCTGAAAGAATTTCTAAAATTAAATATCTTGGTCTTATTTTATTTTTACAATATCTACATTTTCCTCTTAAAAAGATATAACTGAAAATTGGAAACAAGTCTAAAAGACCTAATTTATGATTACAATTAGGACAGTATGAATGTGTATATAAAATATCTTGTCTTTTTGGAATTCTGTATACTGCTAAAGTATAAAAACTTCCAAATAAGGTTCCTATGATGAATATTATAATATAAAAAAATATGTTCATTTCTTTGTTTCCTTTTTAAAATTTTAGCCATACACACGAAGTGTGCGTATGGCTTTGTTGTTTATTATAATCCTTATTATTGTGGTTCTGTTATTTTTCCAGTTTTGGCATCTATTATACATGTATAAGGTGTTCTGTTACTGTCATTTTTTGGTTTTACTGATACACTATAATTACCTTTATTTTCTCCTTCTTCAATATTTGTAACTTCAGCTGTCACATTAGCATTAGCTGTCTCAATTTCTTTTTTCAAAGCTGTTTTATCTGTTACAACAAAACTTCCATCATTATTTGTAATATTTGTAGCTACAGCTAATCTTACAGCTTCTTTTAATTCAGCATCTGTTGTATTATTAACAGCAGTAGTTGCCTTATTTAATATTCCATTTTCTCCTGTTAACATAGCAATTGTTACACCTGCTAAAATTAATAATACAATAATAGTAATAACTAAAGCAATTAATGTAATACCTTTTTGATTTTTCATTCGTTTTTCCCCCCTTTTTCTTTGGAATTTATATTTTGCTTTATATTTATAATTTGAAATTATAAATATAACGTTAATAACTAAAAATTATTTTGTTCCTGTATCTTGAAAAAATTTTCCACCTGATGTTGTTGTATTATCTGTACTTTGTGATGAATTTGAACTGCTTGAAGTATCACTGCCATTTGAAGTATTTGTACTTGTAGTTGTATTTTGTCCAGATGTTTGACTAGAACCAGCATTAGATCCACTAGCTTGTGTTTCATAAGATGAAAACGGATTTGCTTTTCCTGGTTTATAATTTTGTATTTTTTTGTAATTATTTAAATCAGTTGAATCTATTTCATATGTCATCACTATTTGGTTTTCATCAACATCACTAGATGTAAGTAATTCTTCTTTTACTTCTTCTGGTGTAGTATATGAAACTTCATTTGGTATTGTTTTTGACACAGGCACATATTCATATAATAATATTCCTAATACAAGTATTATAGCTAAACATAGCAATAACACTATTATTAACTCTTTTATTATTGACTTTGCCATTTTCTTCTCCTTTTTTATCTAGCAGCATTTGAGCTACTTGTATTTGTTGTATTTGTTGAATTGCTTGTATTTGATGTACTATTGCTATTTGTATTATTTGTTGTATTGTTTGTAGTATTATTTGTGTTTGTACTTGTATCTGTACTTGGACTTGGTGTAGTTGTTGTTGATTGTGATACATCTTTTATAGCAATATCTTTACATACAAAAGTTGCTTGTAAGTCTGAACCTGAAGAAGATGGATTCATTTTAAATTCTTCTATTTTAAATCCTAATGTACTATCATTTTCAATTGCTGAAATAAAATCTGTAATAGAAATATAGCTTCCTGTAGCTGTGAATTTTAAATTATACATATCTTGAGTAGAACTATTTCCTTTTATTACATCCATTTGCATAACTACCCCTTGACTAGTAGCATGATTTCCTAATCTTACCCATAATGTTTCAATTTCATATTTTTCTATTTGATTAGTTGATTTTCCCTCAGCATCTGTACTTATTGCTGTCATATCTTCATAATTTTTCTTTTGTTGTTTTAATTGTTGTGAACTCGCTGTCACATCGCCTACAGCTTGTTTATAGTCTTTTTCTGCTAATTTTCCTGCTTGTTGTATTTTAGCATCTAATTCATCATCTTTTTCTTGAATTATCTTTATCCCTGGTATTTCAAAACTTCCAATGTGTACTCCTTGAATAAAAAGAAATATAGAAAATGCTACTAACAATGCTATTAATATTAACATTAATAATTTTTTCATGGCAAATCTCCTTCTATTTTTACAGTAACTATATTATTATCTTTTTGTCCTGCTGTTGATATTACATTTGTTAAAATAACATCTGCTTTTATTTTAGCTTTTAAATATCCTAATTGCTCATATTTATTTGATTGTGCATTAATAACAACATGTGTTCCTGATGTATTTTCAATAGAAGTTAATTGAACATTTTCTGGGATAATAGACATTATTTGATTCAATAAATTAGGAATTGCATTTCTTGTTTTATTTCTATCTGCTATTTTTTCATTTGCTTGTTCTAATTCATTTATCATTGTTGTATATTCATTTGTTTTGGTTTTTATTTTTTCATTGTCAGCATTAGCAAGTTGAATTTGTTTATTAGTGTTTTCAATATAGCTTTCAGCTTCTTGTTGTTTTTTTCCTATTTGTGAATTAAGTAAACTTGCAAATCCACTATAAATAACAACTAATAACAATAACCCTGTTGCTATTCTTAATAAACCTTTTTCTGTTTTGTCTAACTTTTGTCCTAAATCCCAAGTTAAAAATCCTCCTAGATTTTTTTGTTCTTTTTTTGTCTTACCTGGGTTCACTTCTACTTTTAACCAAGCTGGAATTTTATCAGCAAATGATTGTTTTTTAAAGTTCATTCCAGCAATTCCTGTTCCTAGCCCCATTAAAGCTATTGAAATTGCTGAATTAACTTCTATATAATCTTTTATACTAATATCTTTAGTGTTATTAATAAAATATGGTTTTAATATTTCACAATTTGATTCTGTTAAGTATTCTTGGAAATATAAATCAACATTATTAACCAATGCTGCTGTACCAGTAATATAAACTTTGTTTATCTTTTCTGTTGTAGAATTTATTATTTTTTGTGTATTACTTACTATTGTATATAAAGTTGGCATAATGTCTTCTAAATAGTTTGTTTGTTCATCTTGTAATTCTTTTCCTTCTGAAGTATATATTGTTGTATTTTTACATATTTCATATGATTTTGAATATGAATTTTCTTTTAAATTGATTTTGCTTAGTATATCTGTACTTCCTTCGTCTAGTACATCAACATGATATATTTTACTATCTATAATAGTTGTAATTGTTGTCTTATCTTCCATATTTACAATAATGCAATTTTCATTTGGTTCTATATTAATCAAATTAGGAATTGACATTGATATAGGAGAAATATTTGTTAATTTATAGCCATCAATTTCTTGTATTCTTTTATTTAATTCTATTTTGTTATCGGCAATATGAATAACTTTAATTTTTTCTTTGTCTAATTGATTGTCTACTACTGCATATCTTCTTTCAAATACATTCGGGTTATATCCTTTTTCTGAACAATAAGATTCAAATTCTGTTTTTATTGCTTTTTGCAAATCTGTCTTTGTAAGTAAAGCAAACATATCAAAATAGTTATACATTTCTTCTGACATATTTACACTTATTGGAGTTTTTTGACTGTATGTTTCTTCTATTACTTGAGATATTGCATCACCAATTTTATCATAAAACTTAATTCCAAAAGCTTCTACTTTTATATTTTCATGTTCCTTAGATACTTTTGCATATTTAATTAAATGTTCTTCAATATATATCCCTAAACAGCTTGGCATTTTTTTCTCCTTTTATTAGTATATATTTATTTTTTACAACAAATTCTAAAAAATACTTGAAAATATTTTACATATTCTTATTGCATAATAAATACAAGTATACTTATATTTTATATTTATTTAATAAAAAGTCAATATCTTTAACATAACCGTAATATAAATGTAATATTCCTGTAATATTATTGTTTTTTTCTTAATTTACAAATAAAAAATCCATCTGTTTCCTGATTTTGATACACTTGTAAAATTTTTTCATTTTGTAAATACTTATTAAAAAAACTTCCCTTTTTTAATGAAATTTTTTGTATTTCAAAATTGGTATTTTTCTTTAAAAAATCTTCTATTACTTTTTGATTTTCTTCTTTTAAAATGCTACATGTCGAATAAACTAATTCTCCATTTGTTTTTAAATATTTTGAACAAATATTTAAAATCTTGGATTGAATTCTCGATATTTCTTTTACATCTCCTTGTTTTCTCTTCCATTTTATATCTGGCTTTCTCTTTAACACTCCCAATCCTAGGCATGGAACATCCAGAAGAATTTTATCAAATTTTCCAATATATTCTTCTTTATATACTGTCGCATCTTGCACTTTTGTTTGTATTGAACTAATTCCTAATCTCTCAGCTGTTTTTTCCACTAATTCTGTCCTGTGTTTATGTATGTCCCATGCTTCTATTTTTCCTTTATCTTCTATAAGTTCTGCTATATAGCTAGTTTTTCCTCCTGGACTACTACAAGCATCTAAAATATTGTCTCCTTGATTAGGATTTAAAATTATTGCAACTAATCCTGCTGCTTCATCTTGTACAGTAAATAGTCCATTTCTGAATTCATCTATTTTTTCTATTCCCTTGGCTTTACTTAATATTAGAAAATCTTCTAATATCCCCTCTTCTACTTGTATTCCTTCTTGTTTTAATTTTTGTTTTAAGCTTTCTCTATCTATTTTTATCTTGTTTGTTCTAATTGATATTTTAGGTTTCTTATTAGAACACTTGCAAATTTCTTCTATCTTCTCATATGATAACCCATCTTTTTTTAATTCTTCTATAATCCATTTTGGAATTGAATTTGTTTTAGAAATTTTTTCTTCTATTTCTTTTATTTTAAACATTTCTTCATAGTCATCTTTACTTACTTTTCTTAATATTGCATTTGTAAAACCTGAACTACTTTTATGTCCATATCTCTTTGCTAAGTTTACGCCTTCATTAACAGCTGCAGATTTTGGTATTTTGTCTAAAAATATAATTTGATAAATTGACATTCTTAATATATTTAGAATCCATGGTGAAATTTTTTTTATTTTAATTTTTGAATATTTTTTTACTATTTCATCTAAAGTTAATTTCCATGTCGTAACTCCATACACAATTTCTGAAATTAACCCAATATCTTTTTCTCCTAAATTATTTCTATTTTTTCTTATCATTTCGTCTAATATAATATTAGAATAAGCTCCTTCTATATCAATTTTATATAATGTTTGTAGAGCTATATCACGTGCTTTATCTATCATAATCTTCTCCCTTTTTATAATTTAATCTATTAGATGGATTATATAATTTTTTCATTATATTTTCTACTATTTTTGTATATTTTTTCTACCTTTTGTAAAAAATACTTATAAAAGTTCTTTTGGAGGTTTAATATGGATATAAAAAAACATTTAAAAATAACAGGAAGTTCCACTGTATCTTGGAAAGATGCCATTGTTAAAGCTATTAGTGAAGCTTCTAAAACTATTGATTATTTATCTGAAGTTAAAATTATCGAGCAAAGAGCAAATATCGATGGAAATAAAATTTCTGAATATTTTGTAGACTTAGATCTAAGCTTTATTGTTGATGTAAATCGTAAAGATAGTTAGGAGGTGTATATATGAATCCTTTAGAAACTAAAAAAGCATATCAAGAATATGTAGATAAAAAAACACCTAATTCTCCAATACTAAAAAACTGCTTTAATGCATTTTGGGTTGGTGGATTAATTTGTACAATTGGACAGATTATTCTTAATATATGCAAAGAACGAGGTTTTGATACTCAAGCATCTGGTACAATAGTTTCCATTTTATTAATTGGAATAGCAGCATTCTTAACAGGATTAAATCTATTTAATAAAATAGGAAAATTTGCTGGTGCTGGTTCTTTAATTCCTATTACTGGCTTTGCCAACTCAATTGTTTCTCCAGCAATGGAATACAAATCAGAAGGATATGTAATGGGTGTGGGAGGAAAAATGTTTACTGTTGCAGGTCCAGTACTTGTATTTGGTATTTCAGCTTCCATAATTGTAGGAATCATATATTTAATATTTAACACACAAGCAATTACTTTAGTATAACGTGAGACATCAGGGACAGGTCAAAAATGTCTCACGAAAAATATAGAATTTTGTCTTAATTCGACATATTCTGACAAATTCATGAGACATTTTTGACCTGTCCCTGATGTCTCAATAGGAGATGATTTTTTGGAAAAAGTAGGTAAACAAACTATAAAGTTTAATAATCCTCCAACAATAGTTGATTGTGCTAGTATTGTTGGACCTAAAGAGTCTCAAGGACCTTTGGCTAAATATTTTGATCAAACTCTAGATGATGAGTTTTGGGGAGAAAAAACTTGGGAAAAAGCAGAAAGTAAAATTATAAAAGAAACAGTAAATACAGTAATTTCTAAATCTGGAATTCCAACTAGCGAAATTGATTGTATGTTTGCTGGTGATTTATTAAATCAATGTATTTCTTCTAGTTTTGGTTTAAGAGAAGAAAATATTCCTTTTTTTGGAGTTTTTGGTGCTTGTTCTACTTTTGTAGAATCTATGATTTTGGGTTCTATAGCTGTAGAAGGTTTTGCAAATAATGTTTTATGTGCTACTTCTAGCCATTTTTGTAGTGCTGAAAAACAATTTAGATTTCCTTTAGAGTTAGGAAATCAAAGGCCTCCTTCAAGTCAATGGACTGTTACAGGTTCTGGAGCTGCTATCTTGTCTAAAAATGGTACAGGTCCTTATATAACTCACGTGACCCCAGGTAAAATTGTTGATATGGGAATAAAAGATGCTAATAATATGGGTGCTGCTATGGCTCCAGCATTTAATGATACTTTAATTACTCATTTTTTAGATACTGGTAGATCTCCTAGTTACTATGATGCAATTATAAGTGGTGATTTAGGACATATTGGAAAAGAAATTGCTATTGACCTTGCAAAATCTCAAGGATACAATATTAAATCAAATTATAATGATTGTGGTGTTTTAATATTTGACAAAAATTCTCAGGACACTCATTCTGGAGGTAGTGGCTGTGGTTGTTGTGGCACTGTTTTTTCTGGCTATTTCTTTAAGCAATTAAAACAGAAAAAACTAAAAAAGATACTATTAATAGCTACAGGTGCTTTAACAAATTCTACGACTTCACAACAAGGAGAAAGTATCCCTGGAATTGCTCATGCTATTAGTATAGAAATTTAAAATGAAAGGATATAATAACTATGGATATAAATTGGTTGAATGTTTTTAATTGGCCCATGTTAGCAAAATGCTTTTTAACTGGTGGTATTATTTGTATTATTGGACAAATTTTAATTGATAAAACCAAACTTACACCAGCTCGAATTCTAGTTATATTTGTTACTACCGGTGCTATCTTAGGTGGATTAGGTATTTATAAATATCTTGTTGACTTTGCTGGAGCAGGCGCTACTGTCCCTCTTACAGGTTTTGGCTATAACCTAGCTAAAGGTGCTATAGAAGGTGTTCAGGAAAGTGGGTTACTTGGTGCTTTTACAGGGGGTGTGAAAGCTGCTGCAGGTGGAATCTCTGCTGCTGTATTTTTCGGATATTTAGCATCTTTAATTTCTAAACCTAAAATGAAAAAACAATAAAAAAAGCTATTTAGGATTTTAATTTTAAATTATTTTCCTAATAGCTTTTTATTTTACTTTTTACTATGCTTTTTTTGCAACTTCTGCAATTTCTGTAAATGCTTTTGGATCTGATACAGCTATTTCTGCTAACATTTTTCTGTTAATAGAAACATTTGCTTTCTTTAACCCTGCTATCATTTTACTATATGTTGTTCCATTCATTCTTGCAGCTGCATTTATTCTTGCAATCCATAATTTTCTAAAATTGCTTTTCTTATCTTTTCTTCCAACATATGCATATGATAAAGATTTCATAACTGCTTGGTTTGCATTTCTAAATCTATAACTTTTTGCTCCATAATATCCTTTAGCTTGTTTTAATATTTTCTTATGTCTTGCTCTAGTTGTTCTTGCTGTTTTTACTCTTGCCATTTATTTTCACCTTCCTTATTCTTATTAATTTCCATATGGTAATAATTTCTTAATTGTATTTTCGCATGTTTTATCTGCGTATCCATTTTGAATTCTTCCTGATTTTTTTTGTCTTTTTGTCTTATTTGCTAATAAATGTCTTCTGTTTGATTTTGTTCTTTTTACTTTTCCTGTAGCTGTTAAAGAATATCTTTTTTTAGCAGCTTTATTTGTTTTTAATTTTGGCATAATTATAAACTCCTTTCGCTTTTTTATTTGCTTTTATATTAACAGATTTTATTTTTCTGTTTTTTTAGCTAAAATTGTAAACATGTTTCTACCTTCTAATTTAGGTGACTTTTCAACAATTGAAACATCTTCTAAATTTTCTATAAATTTATTTAGAACCATTTCTCCAGCTTTTGAATTGTTTACTTCTCTTCCTCTAAATCTAACAGTAATTTTTACTTTATTTCCATCTTGTAAAAATTTTCTTGCATTTTTTGATTTAAAACCAAAGTCATGTTCTTCAATATTTGGAGTTACTCTTATTTCTTTTACTTCTAACACTTTTTGTTTTTTCTTAGCTTCTTTTTCTTTTTTAGCTTGTTCAAATTTGTATTTTCCATAATTCATTATTTTACAAACTACTGGTGTTGCATTTGGTGCAACTAATACTAAATCTAAGTTTTTTTCTTCTGCTTTTTCTAAAGCTTCGTTAAAAGAAATAACACCTAATTTTTCTCCATTTTCTCCAATTAATTGAACTTCTCTTGCTTTGATTTGTCTGTTGATTGGTAATTCTTGTTTTATAAAAAACACCTCCAATAATAAAAAAATTTGACTCTTGTTACAAGTCAAATCTAAAATAATACTAGCATGTATTTGCTAAGTTTATTTAATTCTAACCTTTTTCCTAGTTTAGATAAGGTGAGAAGTTTGACTTCTTCTTGTAACGAATAATATTATAACTCATTTTGTTTAGTTTTGTCAAGTGTTTTTTATTTAAAATTCATAATTTCCGGCCTTTATTGATTAAATGATATAAAAGATGATTCTTTAAAGGGGAATAATTTTTTACATTATTTAATCAAGCTATAATACTTAACTTCACGCAAAAATACTATAAATTATAATTCCAATAGATTGAATAACAAAAAGATTCAAAATATTAGATGTAAAAAGATTATTAGTTGCCTCAACAACACCTAAAATTGCATCTTCTGTATTCTTTTTATAATGCTTCTGAGCTTCAAAAAAAGTAATCAATTCAGGAATACTTGTAATAAAGCCAAGCAAAATACCTATAATTGTCTGTGAAATATTAAACTGATTACAAAGATTTTCAAGAGTATTTCCAAGCAATTCCCCCACAACAAAAAGCAACACACCTGAGCACAATAAATAAAATATATATTTTACTGTCTTCTTTTTATTATTTTTTTGCCACTTTTCTTCTTTCTCTATCTCTTTTTCCAATTTTTCTTCTTCATTTTTCAAATATAATTTATGAACATTCGAATTCAAATAAACAAACAACACACATAGCCCAATAAAAATTGGAACTACTCCTATATTTATCTCTATATTGAAAGCAAACAATATAATTGGAATTATAATTGTTATTGCAACCAAAATCAAATCTATTTTAATTGCTCTATTCTTTAACACCTTTTGATTTTTATTTAAAAAAATAGATGATACATATTGTATTAAATTTATTACATTTGAACTTATTACATTAACAATACTTGCTGATATTAAACCACTAAAGCTTGATGTTCCAATCGTTAATAATTCTGGCATAGAAGTCGCGTATCCTGCGATATCTCCTACTGTTTTTGGTTTTAAATTTAGTGTTTCTGCTAGTTTTCTTAATGTAGTAACTAATACATATTTTGAAATAATAACAATTATTCCTGAATAAATTAAAAATTTTATAAACTCTATTAACACTTTTATCAATCTCCATTTAAATTATTTTTTCTTTTATTTTACCCCGTTTAGTTGCCATTTATTAGAAAATAAGATATAATATTAACAAATTTTATAAATGGAGGATTAATTTTAAAATGGATCAAATAAAAATAGGTAAAGTTTATCGTCATTTTAAAGGAAATTATTATTTTGTAGAAGATGTTGCTTATGATTCAGAAACAAAAGAAAGAATGGTAGTTTATAAACCTTTATATAATAGAGAAGATAATCGTCAGTTATGGGTAAGACCTGAAAAAATGTTTTTAGAAGAAATACCAGAAAGACCTGATAATATTACTGGTCAAAAAGTAAGATTTGAATTAGTAAAGGATATAGAAAAAAATTACCAAAAATAATTAAAAATATAGAAATTTTAGATGTATTACGGAGGGAAATTATGATAGATATTAAATTTTTAAGAGAACATCCTGATATAGTAAAGGAGAATATCAAGAAAAAATTTCAAGACAACAAACTTATTTTAGTTGATGAAATAATTGATCTTGATATAAAAAATAGAGAAGCAAAATTAAATGGAGATAATTTAAGAGCAGAAAGAAAATCATTAAGTTCAGAAATTGGAAACTTAATGAAACAAGGAAAAAAAGAAGAAGCAGAAAAAGTAAAAGCAAAAGTTCAAGAAATAAACAAAAAACTAGAAAATAACGAATCTTTAGAGTCAAAATATTCTTCTGAAATAAATTCAAGAATGATGAAAATTCCAAATATAATTCATGAATCTGTTCCTATTGGTAAAGATGATAGCCAAAATGTAGAAATTCAAAAATTTGGAGAACCTGTTGTACCTGATTACGAAATCCCTTATCATGGCGAAATAATGGAATCTTTAGGTGGACTTGATTTAGATAGTGCAAGACGTGTAGCTGGAAATGGTTTTTATTATTTAATTGGTGACATTGCAAGACTACATTCTGCAGTTCTAACATATGCTAGAGATTTCATGATAAATAAAGGATTTACTTATTGTATTCCTCCTTATATGATTAGAAGTGATGTAGTAACAGGTGTTATGAGTTTTGAAGAAATGGATGCAATGATGTACAAAATTGAAGGTGAAGATTTATATTTAATAGGTACTTCTGAGCACTCAATGATTGGTAAATTTAAAGATCAAATTTTGAAAAAAGAAAATATGCCTTACACAATGACTTCTTACTCTCCTTGTTTCAGAAAAGAAAAAGGTGCTCATGGAATCGAAGAACGTGGTGTATATAGAATTCACCAATTTGAAAAACAAGAAATGATTGTAGTATGTGAACCAGAACAATCTTGGGAATGGTATGACAAAATGTGGTCATATACAGTAGAATTCTTTAGAAGTATGAACATTCCAGTTCGAACATTAGAATGTTGTTCTGGAGACTTAGCAGATTTAAAAGCAAAATCTTGTGATGTAGAAGCTTGGAGTCCAAGAAGGAAAGCTTATTTTGAAGTAGGAAGCTGTTCAAACTTAACAGATGCCCAAGCAAGGAGACTTGGAATTAGAATAAAAGGAGAAAACGGAACATATTTTGCACACACTTTAAATAACACTGTAGTTGCTCCTCCTCGTATGTTAATTTCAATTGTTGAAAATAACTATAATCCAGATGGAAGTGTTACAATTCCAGAAGTATTAAGACCTTATATGGGTGGTCTAGAAAAAATAGAAAAATGAGACATAGAGGGACAGGTCTTATTTGTCTCATAAATTAATTTATAAATATAAAAAACTATAAAATAAAATATATGAGACAAATAAGACCTGTCCCTCTTGTCTCAAAAAGGAGAAAATATACATGTTAGTTAAAAATCCTAAATTTGAAATTTCAGCAGTTAGTCCTAAACAATATCCTAAAAATAATTTACCTGAAATTGTTTTGGTTGGAAAATCTAATGTTGGAAAATCAAGTTTTATTAATACAATGATAAATAGAAAAAAATTAGCTAGAACTAGTAGTGAACCTGGCAAAACACGCCAAATCAATTTTTATAATATTGATGAAACTTTTTATTTTGTTGATTTACCTGGTTATGGTTATAGTAAAATGTCAAAAAAAGAACAAGAACAAGTTGGAAGATTTATAGAAGAATATTTATTTAATAGAAAAGAAATTTCTCTTATTATTTTTCTAATTGATATTAGACACTCTCCTTCTGCTAATGATAGACTAATGTATAATTATATTATGTCTTCTGGATTACCTTTTATTATATTAGCAAATAAAGCAGATAAAATAGCTATAACTAAAGTTGATAATGCTGTTTTAGATTTACAAAAACAAATTAATCCAATTGGAGATATTACTACTCTTCCTTTCTCTTCTGAAAGAAAGATTTATAAAGACTCTGTATGGAGCATAATAGACGATTATTTAAATCTATAAATTTAAATTTAAAAATTTATTATCTACAAAAAACAAAAACGGATTTTCTAAAATAAAAAATCCGTTTTTGCTTATTTGCAATTTCAAATGTTAACAACAACATTTACATTTATCTTTTTTGTTTTTCTTTTTATTGCATATCATAAGAATTATTGTTAGTATTAATAAAAGTCCCAAGATAACAGCTAAAACAATTACTGCTGCTAAAGCTTCTAATATTGCTCCTGCTACTGATGCACCAATTATTAATCCAATAACAACTGAAAATGCAGCTAATAATATAACAGCTATAATTCCTAAACAGTCTCTCTTCTTTTCACATTTTTTCTCTTTGTTATCATAACAATAAATTGTTTCTTGTGGCTCCATATTAAAGTCACCTCCAATATAGTATTTTGACTAATACTATACTATATAATATGTCGTTTTTTGTATTTTTGTTCTTATTTGTTCAATTAAAACTGGTATAATATACTTTTATAAAAAAAAATCTATATCGTTTTCATAATATATAAAAAAGGCTAAGAAACTTAATCCTCAACCTTTTTCTCTATTTTTGTTATTGCCTTCAATGCTTTTTCTCGTGGTAAAGTAACAATGTGTTCACATCCTTGGCATTTCAGCTTAAAGTCTACTCCTACTCTTATTATCTCCCATTTTTTACTTCCACAAGGATGTTGTTTTTTTGTTCTTACTATATCTCCTACATCATATTTCATAACCACATCTCCTTAAGCAATTTATTAAAAATATTATTATAATTGTTCCTTAGCTTTTTCAAATCTTTTTATAATACTTTCTTTTCCTAAGACTTGCATTATTTCATACATATCTGGTGTATTAGTTCTTCCTGTTAAAGCAACTCTTAAAACTGTACTTACGTCACCTACGTGAGCTTTATACTTATCTGGATTTTCTTTAAATTCTTTTACTTCTTTTGCATATCCCATTTCTCCAGCTAATTCTTTTATTTTGTCAAACCATTGTTGTTTATCATCATTTTCTCCATAATATTTTTCTATATACAATGATAATATTTTTTCAATTGATCCTTTGTCATTAATTACTTGATATGGATATTCTTGGTCTTTTTCAGCAAATTTTTCATCATACATATATTCTATATTTTCTTTTACTTCTGACCATTTAGAAATATCTTTTCTAGGCTTTTTATTGCCTCTTTCAATTCCAAATACTTTTAAAGAATATTCCTTATTTTCTAACATTTTTTCTAATTCTTTATCATATTTAGTAGCCCATTTTAAAGATTTTTCATATACTTTTTCTGCTGAAAATTTAGATATAACAGTTTTTGCAACATCTAATAATTTTACCATGTCAAATAAAGCTCCGCTTACTCCCATTTTATTTAATTGTAATTCAAACTCTGAGATGTCCTTATCTTTATTAGCTCTTCTCCAATTTTCAAAATTAGAATTCGCTATATTTAATAAATACTCTTTTACTGCTTCTTCTGGTATTCCTTCTTCTTCATAATAACTAACAGCTGCCTCTGGATCTTTTCTCTTACTTAATTTTCTTTTATTACCATTATCATTTTTCATAATAGGAGCAATATGTGCAAATTTTGGTGCTTTAAATCCTAATTCATAGAACAATTGTAAATGTAATGGTACAGATGATAGCCATTCATCTCCACGGATAACATGTGTTGTTCCCATTAAATGGTCATCTATTGCATGTGCAAAATGATATGTTGGTAATCCATCAGCTTTAATAATTACAATGTCTTGATCGTTTTCTGGAAATTCTACATTTCCCTTTATTACATCTTTATGTTTGATTTTTTTATCTTCTCTTCCTGGAGATTTAAAACGAATAATATAACTTTCACCATTTTTTATTTTTTCTGCCATTTCTTCTACTGTATAATTTCTACATTTTGCCCATACTCCATAATATCCTGGTCTAACTTTTGCAGCTTCTTGTTTTTTTCTAATTTCTTCTCCTTCTTCTGGAGAACAAAAACATGGATACGCTTTTCCTTGTTCTATTAAATATTTTGCATAAGCTTGATAAATTTCTTTTCTTTGAGATTGTTTGTATGGACCATAATTTCCCTTTTCTTCTTCTTCTGAAATCATACCTTCATCTGGTTCAATTCCAAATTCTTGTAGACTTTTTACAATTCCACTTACAGCATTTTTAACTTCTCTTTTTTGATCTGTATCTTCTATTCTTAAGAAAAATACTCCTTCTGTTTGATTTGCAACTTTCTTTGCTATTAAAGCTTGATACAATCCTCCTATATGCATAAATCCTGTTGGACTTGGTGCATATCTAGTTACAATTGCACCCTCTTTTAAATCTCTTCTAGGATATTTTTCTTCATAATATGAAATTTCCTTGCTGTTTGGAAATATTAAATTTGCTAAATCTTTATAATCCATATTAACCATTCTCTCCTTTTTATATTAATTTTAACACTACTTCATGTATATAAAACTTGATTCCTTATCTTTCTTCTTCGTTTCTTGAATTTTTCTTTTTTTCTAAATCTATATTTTTTTTATATTCGCTAATTAATTTAACCATTCTCTTATTAACACAAAAACCATTATCTATTGCAAATTTTTCAACTTGTTCCTTCGTATATCCAAATCTTACAATATAATTATATATCATCTTTTCATTCATAACTTTAGAATCTTCTATGTGTCTTTTTTTATTTTCTTCGAGTATTTCATGAACTTCTTCCTCAGTCAAACCATTTCTTATAGCTATAGTTCTGATTTTATATCCTAAGTTAAATGCATTAACTACATTTTTATTTTTCTTGCACTCTTCTCTAAATTTATTTATAGCTTTCATAAGTATCTGTTTCTTTTCAGCAAATTCTCTTACTTTCATTTTCACAAAACTTTTTGATATATTATATTTATTAGCTAATTCTTCAATATCTTCACCTGTTGCATATTTAATAAATAACTCTTTTATTGGAATATTTTGATTTTTAGATGATGTTCTAGTTCTCCTAATTTTTTCACCTGTTTTTTTCTCATATTCTACTATTCTATTTCTTATAGCATTTTCAGATACCTCAAATTCTGCTCCTATTTGCTTATATGTCATTCCATTTTTATAACTCTCTATTATTTTAGATATAGATATCCTTCTTTTGGCTTTATTATTTCTTACTTCTTTATCACTCATATTCTTTTCCCTTACTTTATTATACTTCCATTATAATTGGTATAATCATTGGGTTTCTTTTAGTTTTTGCAAATATATAATCTCTTAAATTTTCTCTTGTTGTTGTTTTTATTGTAGACCAATCACGAATTCCTTTTTCTTCGCACTTTTTAATTTCATGTCTAACAACAGATTTTACATCATCCATTAAATTTTCAGATTCTCTAACATAAACAAAACCTCTTGAAATAACATCTGGTCCTGCTATTACTTCTCCTGTTGAAGAATCCATAGTTAAAACAATAACAATTAAACCATCTTGAGATAAATGCTGTCTATCTCTTAGAACTATACTTCCTACATCTCCAACTCCAAGGCCATCAACTAATACCCTTCCACTTGGCACAGTAGAAGTAAATTCCGCACTATTTTCATTTATTTCTAAAACTCTACCATTTGATAACATAATAATATTATCTTTATCAATTCCCATACTCTGAGCTGTTTCGCTATGAGCAATTAACTGTCTATATTCACCATGTACAGGTATAAAATATTTAGGTTTCGCTAAAGCCAAGATTAGTTTTTGTTCTTCTTGACAAGCATGTCCTGAAACATGGATATCTTCTAACGAACTATAAACAACCTCTGCTCCAATTTGCATCAAATCATCTATTACTTTTGATACAAATTTCTCATTTCCTGGTATTGGCGTTGCGGAAATAATAACTAAATCATTTGGCGTTATTTTTACTTTTCTATGGTCTCCCGCTGCCATTCTTGTTAAAGCTGACATTGGTTCTCCTTGGCTTCCTGTCGTAATAATAACTAATTGTTCATCTGTATAGTTATTAATCATATCAATATCAATAAATATGTTTTCTGGACATTCTATATAACCTAAGTTTCTTGCTGTTTCTATCATATTTATCATACTTCTACCACAAACTGCAATTTTTCTATTATATTTAATAGCTGAATTAACAATTTGTTGTACTCTGTGAACATTTGACGCAAATGTTGCAACTACAATTCTTTTTGTACAATGTAAAAATAATTTATCAAAAACTTCTCCTACAGAACTTTCTGACATAGTAAATCCTTTTCTTTCTGCATTTGTACTATCTGCCATTAAAGCTAATATTCCTTTGTTTCCTAATTCGGCAATTCTTCCAAAATCCATTAACTTTCCGTCAATTGGAGTATAATCTACTTTAAAATCTCCTGTATGAAGAACTGTTCCTGCTGGAGTAGTAATTGCTAACATTACAGAATCTGGAATACTATGTGAACTTCTTATAAATTCAACTTTAAAGTTTTTTCCTAGTTTAATAGTTTGACCTTGCATTACTTCATTTAATTTTGTACTTCTCAATAATTTATGTTCTTCTAATTTATTTCTAATTAATCCCGCTGCTAATCTAGTAGCATAAATTGGTATATTAATTTTCTTTAATAAATATGGAACCCCTCCAATATGATCTTCATGTCCATGAGTAATTACTAAACCTTTTATTTTATCTACATTTTTTTCTAAGTAGGTAATATCTGGTATTACTAAATCAACTCCAAGCATGTCATCATCTGGAAAAGATAATCCACAATCTACTACTATAATCTCATTTTCATATTCAAATACAGTGATATTTTTTCCTATCTCATGAAGTCCTCCTAATGGGATTATTTTTAATTTTGGCTTTTTAAAAATATTGTTTTCTTTACTGCTTTTTTCATTTTTTTCTTGTTTCATTATTTTATTTGTATTTCTTCTTTGATATGGTTTTCTTGTTCTTTTTTCTTCAGTTGGTTGTGTTCCTTTTTTTTCTGTTTTGTTTTCCTTTCTAGTTCTTGTTCTTTTTGTTTGAGTCTTTTTTTCTTCTTCTTTCTTACTTCTCTTTATATTTTCTTCTATCATATATTCTCCCTTCATTTTAAAATGTTAAAAAAACTAGTTTATTCTCTAAACTAATTTTGACCTAATTTACTATTTTTCATTCCTATGTACAAAATAATAGAGTTATTTACTTAATATGCAGTCTTTATAATTCTCTCTTTCCTACATATATACTCTATTTTAATAAATTCCGATCAATACTATTACACTGATTGTTATTATACTATATATACCAAAAAAAGTCAAATTAAAATAAGAAGCTAGCTTTAGCTAACTTCTTACTTTACTAATTATTTTCTCCTCTTCCTTCTGGAAGTGCGTTTGGAGCATCAATTACTATTCTAATTCTTGTAATAGCTTTCATTGCTCTTACAAATTTGCTATTTTTAAATCTTTGCCATAAACTTGGTTTTGTTTCAAATGTTGTTTCTTGTATATATTGTTGTTCTTCTTGAACTTGTTGCACCTCTTGTATTTCTTGTTGATTTTCAACTTCTTCTACTGGTGTTGGTATTGATTTTAATGCATCAGCTATTTCTATTCCAATATAACTTAAAGCTTTTGATCTATCTTCAATTCTTTCCATATCAATTTCTATATGTAAATTAGACTCTAAGTTATTTACTCTAGCATTTAATAATTTCATTGCATCTTGATAATTTTGTGATTTTGTACTTCTTGCTTTTCCAACAATAGTTAAAGGTTCTATGATATCTTCTGAAAAGTTTTCTTCAGCTTGTTTTACTTGGTCTTTCCAATCCTTTTCTTTATTAACTACTGCATCAATAAGTCCTTTTAATTGACCTGCTAAAGCTATATTTTGTTCTCTTTGTCTAATTAATTCTTCTATTTTCTTTGTATTATCTTCAAATTGATTTGTAGCAAATTCAACTAACCCATAAGCTGCTTTATACACACTTGTAGGGAAGTTTTTCTTTTTTGGATATTCAATTAAATATGTTTTTATTGATTCTACTAAATCCTTAAAGTAAGTATCATCTTCTAATTGAATAATTTGTTTTTTACTTTTTGGATTAATCAATTTTTGAACTTTATCTATATTTGATAATATTTTTTCCTCTGTGATAACCATTCTCACATTTACTATGCCAGATTTAGACATTGTAAATTACCTCCTTTATCTTACGCGTGTTTGCTTTTTGCTCTTTTCTCTATAATTATACATTAACTAACAAAAAACTACAAGATGATATTCATTTTTTTATATTAAATTTATGTTACAGAAATATTACATTTTTGTTACAAACTAAATTTTAGGGAAAAGTATTACTAACCTTTTCCCTTTTTTTCCTTATATTACGTTTTTCATTTCTTCAAATCTTTTTATCTTTTGAGTAGTTGTTTTTATTAATTCTTTATCTGTTAAAGTAATTTCTCTAATATATTTATAAGCAGGCATTGTTTTGTTTACCTTCTTCACTTCTTGCCAAATTAATTCTTTTAATTTTTCTTCTTCATCTGTTCCATAAATTTCTTTTACATTATCCTTGTCATAAACAATCTTACAACAAATTTTATAATCTCCATCATCTTCTGGCTTTCCGTATACAAAACTTTCTTTTATTCCTTCAATTTTATTAACTAAAGTTTCAAGTTCTTCTGGATAAATGTTTTTTCCATTTTTTAATACAATAACAAATTTCTTTCTTCCTGAAATAAATATGTATCCATCCTTATCTATTTTTGCTAAATCTCCTGTATGTAGCCACCCATCTTCTAATGTTTCTTTTGTTGCTTCTTCATTGTTATAATATCCAAGCATTATTGATGGTCCTTTTGCAAGTAATTCTCCTACTCCTTCTTCATTTGGATTTTCTATTTTTACGTCTATACTTGGAAAAGCTTTTCCTATTGAACCTAATCTTTGATATTTGTCATCTTCTGCTGCTATTACTGGTGAACTTTCTGTTAAACCATACCCTTGTAACATTTTTATTCCAAAATTGTTAAAACCTCTTTCTGCTTCCGGATCCAAAGCAGCTCCTCCTGCAACAAATAATCTAGCTTTTCCTCCTAGGTTTTCATGTACTTCTTTAAATATTATTCTTCTTATATCAATTCCAAATTTTAATAAGAAATTACTAATTTTTATTCCCTTTTTTACAGTTTCTAATTTTCCTTTTTTCTCTATTCCCTTCATAATCTTTTTGTATATTGTTTCATATAAAATAGGAACAGATATCATTGCAGTTACTTGGAACTCTTTTACATTATCTGCTATATGTCTAATTCCTTCACAAAATGCAATAGAGCATCCTTTTGAAATCGGATATAAGAAACCTACTGTACACTCAAAAGTATGATGTAATGGTAAAAATGATAACATTCTATCATCTTCTTTTAACTTTATAACAGATGCTATATCCATTAAATTAGCACATATATTTTTATGTGATAACATAACAGCTTTAGACCTTGCTGTTGTTCCAGATGTAAATAACATTATTCCCATTTCTTCTGCATTAATTTTAGCATCTAAAAATTCTCTATCTCCATCTTCTATTTTTTTCTTTCCTTTTTCTAATAATTGCTTTAATGAATACACTTCTTTTTCATTTTTTTCTATATCCATTGAAATAAAATATTTTACATTTGTATTTTTTTCTTCTCTTACTCTGTTCATTACTTCGTCGTATTTTTTAGAGTAAACTATAGCTTCTATTTCTGAACGCATCATTAGACTCTCGATTTCATTATCAGGAAGAGCTTTATCTAAAGGCACAATTACTCCTACTCCAGTTGCAACAGCTAAATATACTAATCCCCACTCATATCTATTGTCAGAGATAACAGCAACTCTTTTTCCTTTTAAACCTAATTCAATAAGTGCTGTACCTAAAGAATTTATATCATCTCTAAATTCTTTATGTGTAATTTCTCTAAACTTACCTTTTTCTTCAGTTTTAAATACATATGCTGGTCTATCTCCATATATCTTACCAGTTTTATTTAGCATATCTTTTAAGTCTGTAAATTCCATATAATCATGAATTGGTTTTCTCATTGTTTTATCTCTCCTCTATTTATTTTTAATCCTTCTATTATTGTATTCTCAAATTCTTTATATAATTTTATAACATCTATTTCTTCTTTGCTTCTTGCTTTATATACCAAACTTGAACATATTAACCCGTAAATTTCAGAAGCAATTGCTTGTGGATTTCCTTTTTTTATTTCGCCTTTTTCAATTCCTTCTCTTACAATATCTTCTATTTTACTAATATATGAAAGGATATTTTCTTTACACATTTGGTTTCTACTTTCATTTCCCCAAAATTGGCTTAAAAGTATAGTTATTAAGTCTTCATATTTTACTACTATTTTTATTTGTATTAAAACAATAGCTTTTAATTTATCAATATAATTAGGAAATTTTGCAGTTTTTATATCTACACTATTTTGTAAAAGTTTTATTCCTTCTTCTACTAAAAAGTTAAATATTTCTTCTTTACTTGAAAAATGATAATATAGTGTTCCTTTTGCTACTCCTACTGTTGCAGTTATATCTTCTATACTTGTTGCATCATAGCCTTTTTCTGCAAATAATTTCATTGAAGTTTCAAATATTTTTCTTTTTGTTTTGTTCATACTTTTTTATCCTCTCACCTACAGATAATTTGTTTTTATTATATATACTTTTGTTTAATATTGCAATAGTTTTATGTTATTTTGAACAAGTAGTTCAATTATTTTTTTACTGTATTTATATTATTGTTTGTATCTATATGTTTCATTAAATAGTGTAAAAGCTAGTTCCTTAAGGGTTATAATATTTTTAAGATTATATCCTTTTCATTACGTTCAAAAAGAAAATCTAATATAAAAAAACAAGGCTTTTTCACTCAGGCTAAAATGTATATATGTATATGATTTTATATGTTTGAATATGATTGAAGCAATATTAGAATTTCTTAAAGAAATTCATGGAAAATGTTCACGTCGAGCTTTAGCTCGGACTAAGTGAAAGGGTGCCATTAATTTATTTTAGAAATTCTTATGTTGCGTATTGAACTGAAAACATTATAAAATCATATACATATATACATTTTCCCGTGAACATTACTCATTTTTTTATATAAGATTTTCTATTTTTCTCTTCAATCAAACGGATATAATCTTAAAAATATTATAACCCTTAAGGAACTAGCTTTTACACTATTTAATAAAACATACGATTACGAAATTTAACATATTCATAAACATATTTCATTTTTTTTTCATAATTTCTTTACTTTTTCTTACAACTAATATAAAATAATTTTAAACTGGTTATACTAAGAAAAAATATTGGAGGAAACAAATGAAAAATAAAAATGAATTAAATTATAAAGATTTAAAAATGACTTGTAATCCAGATATTTTTCACTTTGATACCACAGAAGAATTAGAACCCATCCAAGAAGGAATAGGTCAAGACAGAGGTATTAAAGCTCTAGAATTTGGTTTGCAAGTTGATGTAAAAGGATATAACTTATATCTAGAAGGACCTAGTGGAGTTGGTAAAACAATGTACACAAAAAATTATCTACAAAAAATAGCAACAAAAAAGAAAGTTCCTTCAGATTGGTGTTATATCTATAATTTTGAAAATCCAAACGAACCAATAGCTGTTGAATTACCTGCTGGACAAGGTAAAGAATTTAAAGAAGCTATGGATGGATTTATTAAAGAAATACGAAAAGATATTCAAAAAACATTTAATAATGATGATTTTGAAAAAGAAAAAGCTTTAATAAAACAAGAATTTGAAGAAAAGCGTTCTGCTTTATTAGATAAATTAAATAAAGAAGCTTCTAAATATGATTTTCAAGTTAAAGCTGCTCAAAATGGTATTTATATGATGCCTGTTGTAGATGGTAAAGCAATAGAAGAAGAAGAATTTGATAAACTATCTGATGAAATAAAACAACAATATGAAGCAAAATCTGTTCTAGTTCAAGAACAAATAATGACTGCTATAAGTCAAATAAAAGAAATAGAGCGTCAATCTGACAAAAAAATTTCAGAATGGCAATCAAATGTTGCTTTACTTACTGTAAATGTTCACATTAATTATTTAAAATCTAAATATAAAAGAAATAAAAAAATAAATACTTTTTTAAATAATGTAAAACAAGATGTTTTAAAAAATATTCCAACTTTTTTAGAAGATCCTAATAAACAAGCACCTCAAAACCAACCAAATCCTAATTTAAGGAAAACTGATCCTTGTTTGAATTATCGTGTTAATTTATTTGTTGATAATTCAAACAGAGATGGCGCTCCTGTTATTATGGACTCTAACTATTCTTACCAAAACATTTTTGGTACATTGGAATATGAAAACTATTATGGTGCTTTAAAAACTGACCATACAATGTTAAAATCTGGTCTTATGCAACAAGCAAATGGTGGTTATATTATTTTTCAAGCAAAAGATTTATTATCAAACGCTGCTTGTTATGAAGCTTTAAAAAAAGCTTTACGAATAAAAGAATTAGGAATTGAAAATGTGGCAGACCAGCGTTCTTCTGTAACTCTAATTTCTTTAAAACCAGAACCTATTCCTTTAAATTTGAAAGTAATATTAATAGGTAATAGTAACATTTATCAGACATTATTAGCAATGGATTCTGATTTCAGAAAATTATTTAAAATTAAAGTTGAATTTGAGGAATCTGCTGAAATTACTAATGAAAATGTCAATAAATTAGCTCAAATTATACATGGATTTTGCGAACATGAAGGTTTACCTCAATTAGATAGAGATGCAATGGCTAGATTAGTTGAATATGCTTCTAAATTAGCAGGAAGTCATAGCAAAATTTCAACTAGATTTGATGATTTAATTCAAGTTGTTGGTGAAGCTGCAACATGGGCTAAAATTTCTAGATCAAAAATCGTAACTAGAAAATTTATTGATAAAGCTTTGTCTGAAAGAATTGAAAGAGTTAAAAAATATGATGAAAAATATTTAGAAATGATAAAAGAAAATTCACTTTTAATTAATACCTCTGGATATGAAGTCGGTGAATTAAATGGTTTAACAGTATTAACTGTTGGTGATTATACATTTGGAAAGCCAGCAAAAATAACTGTTAACACTTATACAGGAAAAAGTAATATTGTTAATATTGAAAGAGAAGTAGAAATATCTGGACCTTCTCATTCAAAAGGTGTTTTAATATTAACTGGATATTTAGGTGAAATGTTTGCTCAAGATATTCCTTTATGTTTAACAGCAAGTATTTGTTTTGAACAATTATATAATGGAGTAGATGGTGATAGTGCTTCTAGTACTGAATTATATGGATTACTTTCTAGTTTATCTGGCATCCCAATTAATCAATCAATTGCTGTTACAGGCTCTGTAAACCAAAAAGGACAAATCCAACCTATTGGAGGAGTAAATGAAAAAATCGAAGGATATTTTCAAGTATGTAAAGTGCGTGGCTTAGATGGTTCTCATGGTGTTATGATACCTGTTCAAAATGTTGATAATTTACAATTATCTGATGAAATAATTCAAGCAGTAAAAGAAAAAAAATTCCATATTTATTCTGTCTCATCTATTGAAGAAGGAATCGAAGTTTTGACAGGTGTACCAGCTGGAAAAAAAGATAAAGATGGTCATTTCCCTGCAGGAACAGTTAATTATTTAGTTTATGAAAAATTAAAGAAATATGCTAAAGTAAGTTATGAAAAATAAAATTTATTATAAAAACCCATATTATATTTTTTAATATAATATAGGTTTTTATTTAAAATACATTTTGTAAATTAAATGCATATTTATCTTCAATATGTTTTAATACAAAAACACATTTATCTAACTCACTAATTGCTTCTGCATATTCTTTAGTTTCTATAAAACTATTTAATGCTGTTAAATCTGTTTTTACTTTTTCTAACTCATCGTGTTCAATAAAATATGCTAATTTATCATATCTATTTTCCCATTCTTTTTTCATTTCTTCTTTTTTATTTTTTATATTTTCATTTACTTCTTCTTCCCCATTTTCTTCCGCTTCTATGACATATTTTTTTAATTCTTCTAATTCTTCTGATAATATTCCAATTGATTTCACTGTATAATTTTGTGTTACAATATTTCCAACTATAATAGCTATTACAATAATAATGCACACTATTATCTCCTTTTTCACAGTTTAGTCCACCTCTTCCTTTTTTTGACAGAATATTTGTCCTTTTCCATCAATTGTCACAACAAGAGCCTCTTCTGGTTTAATATCAAATTTTTCCACTTGTTTCTTTAACCAATTATAGTTTTTTCCAATCGCCTTTAAATTTTTATTCATAACTTTCCCATCTACTACTAAGTCATATGGAATTCCTTCATATTCTGGTACAATATTAAAATCTTCTGGTATAGTATTTCTTTTTTCTGGTTTTTGTATTACAGTTACTTGTCCACTCGTTTCTAAAATTGCATATTCTACATCACCTAAATTCACTACATTATTTCCTCTTAATCTTTCTTCTAATTCATTAATTGTAAATCTTTCTTTTTTTAATTCCTTTTCATTTATTTTTCCTCTATAAATTAAAATACTTGGTTTACCGCATATAATTTCTCTTGCCTTTAAACTTTTCAAATTAATAAGCGATAAAATTAAATGCATTACTAAAAGTCCTAATATTGGAACAATTCCATTAAATATTGGTATTCCTATTTCTGTCATCGGAATAGAAGCCAAATCTGCAATCATAATAGAAATAGCCAATTCAAAAGGTTGTAATTGTCCAATTTCTCTTTTTCCCATTAATCTCATAACCACCAAAACAATTAAATATAAAACAATTGCTCTAAAAAATGTAATTAACACAGCTCTTCCTCCATATTTATAATTTTTTATTTTTATTTTTTACATATTTTAACTATTCTATACAGTTTTTTTTAGTATAATTATTATTTTTTTGTGAATAATATTATTGACCACAAGAAATTTTAAAGACAAAATAAGATTTTCTAACAACTTAAATAACGGAAAATTTAAATCTGCATATTTAATTGTATATTATTTACAATTTAAATAGCTAAGGAGGTTAGACTTATGTCAGATGTTCAAGGAAATCAATCAAGTAGTGGTGCTTCTACTGTATGGCAAATAGTGGGAAGACTTATAGCTTCAGCAGTAGTATTAGCTATTACTGCATTTTTTACACCTGGATTTACTATTAATAGTATCTGGACTTTAGCAATAGCTGCTATCGTTTTAACTATAATTGATTATTTAGTTATCAAATTTACTGGTTTACATGCTAGTCCATTTGGTAAAGGTTTTGTTGGATTCGCATTAGCTGCTATTATTTTATATGTTACTCAATTCTTTGTTGCAGGTTATTCTATTTCATGGATAGCCGCTATTATAGGAGCTTTAATCTATGGTGTTGTTGATTACTTTATACCTGGTAAACAACAAATGTAGTAAAAAAAATCAACCTAATTTAGGTTGATTTTTTATTAAATTTTTTCTACTATTTCATTTTGCTTTTTATAAATACTATTTTTCGGTACTACTCCTCTTACTGAAGATAATGGATATATATTTGTATTTTTTCCTATTATTGAACCTGGATTTAATATACTTCCACATCCTATTTCAACTTCATCACCAAGCATAGCACCAATTTTCTTTATTCCTGTTTCTATTTGTTCTTTTCCATTTTTTATTACAATTAATTTTTTATCTGATTTAACATTTGATGTAATTGATCCTGCTCCCATATGAGATTTATATCCAAGTATAGAGTCTCCAACATAATTATAATGAGGAACTTGAACTTTGTTAAATAATATAACATTTTTTAGTTCTGTAGAATTCCCTACAACAGCCCCTTCTCCTACAATTGCATTTCCTCTAATAAAAGCACAATGTCTTACTTCTGCATTTTCGCATATAATTGCTGGTCCATGAATATATGCTGTTGGTGCAACTTTTGCGCTTTTAGCAATCCATATGTCTTCTCCTCTTTTTTCGTATTTATCTTCATCTAACTTTTTACCTAATTCTAATATAAAATTAGAAATCTTAGGTAAAACTTCCCATGGATATATAGCACTTTCTAATAAATCTTTAGCAATAGTTTCTTCTAAATTATATAAATTACAAATTTTACATTCTTCCATTATTATTCCTCCTACTAATGATAATAATAATTTTCTAAGCTTTTATATTATTTATTGTCTTTGTCGATTCCAATATTTTTCGTATAATTCCTTTGCTGTTTTTGGGCTATCTGATCCTTCTCTATTTTTTACAGGTGCAAATTCATCTTCCCTTTTTACTCTTAATAATGCCATTTCATCAAAAAATTCAAAAGCATCAAAAATAAATGATTCAAATTTATAAGAATTTGGTTCTTCTGGTATTATTTCTTTTCCTGTTTCATCTATGTATGAATTCTTTTTAAATGCACTATGATACATTAATGTTTCTTTACTTATTTTCTCTATTGCTTCTATAGTATATAAGTGGCACATAATATTTGATTCTCCATATTTTAACTCTCCATTGTTATCTACTTCTTCTGCCATTTTTTCTGGTAATTCTGCATATTCAATAATTTTTGGATGACCATTTATTTTACAGAAAACTCCTACTTTTTCATGAGGATTTGCCTTTACTACTGATTTAGAAGCAATTTGAACTCCTTGTTTTGCTGTCATTCCTAATAATGTTACATCTGCCATTTTTAATAAAACATTATCTACTCCTCCAATAAATACCCATTTAATTCCTTTTTCTTTCATATCTGCTAAACAACCACTAGCTCTTAAAGAAGAATATGTTCCTCCGTTTCCATCAGAAGCTTCTTTAATTTTTAATTCTTTGCTTATAAGAAGTTTTCCTTCTGTATCAACTAATGGTAACTCACTTTGCATAAATATTGTTACATGGTCTCTATCGTATCCAAAGTAATTATTTTTTTCTAGAAAATCTGTTGTTTCTTTATTATTTTCTTTACTTGTCATAATATACCATGGTATTACTGTATCATATTTTTTATTTGCTTCTTTTAAATTTTCTATTAATATTTCAAATAAATATTTTCCTTTTCCATATACATCTAATTTAAAAGTTCCTTTTGGTCCTGTGTGTCCTAATCTAGTTCCTTGTCCTCCTGCCATAGTAACAACAGCATATTTACCACTTTTTATAATTTCTTCTCCTATAGTGTCAAATTCATTTTTTTGTTCTTTTGTTAATTTTTCTTTATCATAGTAAGGAATTGATTCTATTATGTTTTCTTTTATTTCAATTTCTTTTTTTGTATTATCATATAATTCCATAATTTGATGAAAGTCTATTTTGTTTATTTGTTCTAATAATTCTTGTTTTTTTGGCTCCTCTAATTTATTTAATAAATTTATAATATGTTCTTGATTATATTCTTTTAATACATCAACCACATCTTGTATTTTTTTATCCATATTATTCATCCCTTTCAATGTATTAACCTAGTACATTATATGCTTTGTTCTATAATGTTGCTATTTTATCATATCTCTTTCTTTTTATCAAGTTTTTTAATTAATTTAGGAATGTTTAAAGCTTGCTCTTTTGATTGCATATTTTAAATGTAAAATTTAAATTTAAATAAAACTTGTCATATTATAAAACTTTCCACCATATATATTAACTAAAGTAATTTCGTACAAACATTTTCTTAGAATTGAAGGAGGTATATAGATGGAAAATACTAGATTGTATCAAGACATCGCAAAAAGAACGGATGGTGACATTTATGTAGGAGTTGTTGGACCTGTGCGAACAGGAAAATCTACATTTATAAAAAAATTTATGGACTTACTTGTAATTCCTAATATTGACAACGAATATAAAAAAGAAAGAGCAAAAGATGAATTGCCACAAAGTGCTGGTGGAAAAACAATTATGACAACAGAACCAAAATTTGTTCCTAACGAAGCAATTGAAATCACATTAGATAATAACTTAAAATTTAAAACTAGACTTGTTGATTGTGTTGGATATTTAGTAGACAATGCTATTGGATACTTAGAAGATGATATGCCAAGAATGGTAAAAACACCCTGGTCAGAAGAAGAAATCCCATTTGAAACAGCTGCTGAAATTGGAACAAAAAAAGTTATTGAAGAACATTCTACTATTGGAATACTAGTAACAACAGATGGTTCAATTACAGACATTCCTAGAGAAGATTATATCAAAGCAGAAGAAAGAGTTGTTTCTGAATTAAAAGCCTTAAGAAAACCTTTTATTATACTTTTAAATTCTGAAACACCTTCTTCTAGCTATACTCAAGAATTAGCTAATACTCTTAGTGAAAAATATGAAACACCTGTTATTCCAACAAACTGTGAAGATTTAACAATTGATGATATTAACAATATGTTTTCTAAAGTTCTATATGAATTTCCAGTAGAACAAATAAAAATAAAATTTCCTAGATGGATTGATGGATTAGAGTTTACTCATCCTTTAAAAGCTGAATTATATAAAGAAATTAAGGAAGCATTTGAAAAAGTTACTGTATTAAAAGATGTCTCAACATGTGCAAGTTCAATTAAAAAGACTGAAATTATATCTAATACTTCTATTGCTGATATTCAACTAGGTTCTGGTAATGTTAATATTGAAATCACATTAAAAGAAGAATTGTTCTATAATGTTCTTACTGAAATTACTGGTGTTAATGTAAAAAATGAAGGAGATTTATTTAGTATCATTGCAGAGCTTTCAACTACCAAGAAAAAATATGATAAAATAGCATATGCATTAGATGAGGTAAATCGCAAAGGGTATGGAATTGTAACTCCTTCTATGGATGAACTTATTTTAGAAGAACCTGAAATGGTAAAACAAGGTTCAAGATTTGGTGTTAAACTAAAGGCCACAGCTCCTTCTATACATTTAATAAAAACAAATGTAGAAACAGAAGTTTCTCCTATTGTTGGCTCTGAAAAACAATCAGAAGAACTTGTGAATTATTTACTTTCTGGTTTTGAAAGTGATCCAAAGAAAATTTGGGAATCTAATATATTTGGTAAAAGTTTGCATGAACTTGTAAATGAAGGATTACAAACAAAACTTTCAAAAATGCCAGAGGATGCTCAAATAAAATTACAAGAAACATTAGAAAGAATTGTAAATGAAGGTAGTGGCGGATTAATTTGTATTATATTATAATATAAAAGAAACTCTTAAAATATTAAGTATAAATTAATATTTTAAGAGTCTTTTTTATTTTTCTATCTTCAAATACTTCCTAAACAAAATCGTAAGTACTATAAAATTTATAATTGATACAACTATAATTCTTGCAATTTTCTCTATCATTGGTTCAATAGGTGCAATATTAAACCACCAATTTAAAACCGTTAAACCAAAAACAAACATTCCAGTTAATATTATAGCAAGTGACAATCTAAAAATAGAAACCGGAAACATAGTTTCTTCACTTTTTCTAGATTTAGCAAGTGTAAATAATAATATTATCCCACAAATTCCTGTAGCAATTACACACAAACTTGAATATTGTTCTGTTGGAATTATTCCATTTTTATACAATATTGATATTACAAATATATTAAGTGCAACTGTTAGACCAGTAGGTAATGCTCTTGCTACAACATTTTTCAAGAATTCTCCTTTTATCCTTTCTTTATTTGGCTCTAATGCTAATATAAATGATGGGATTCCTATTGTTACTGTACTAATCAAACTTAATTGAATTGGTACAAATGGATATGCTGACCCCATAAATAAAAACATTAACGCAAGAATTGTTGAATATATTGTCTTAACTAAAAATAATGATGCTGAACGCTGGATATTATTAATTGTTCTTCTTCCTTCTGCTACTACCTTTGGCATAGAAGCAAAATTAGAATCTAATAAAATTAATTGTGCAACACTTTTAGTTGCGTCACTTCCATTTGCCATAGCAATGCTACAATCAGATGCTTTTAATGCTAAAACATCATTTACTCCGTCTCCTGTCATTGCAACTGTTTTCTCTTTTTCTTGAAGAGCTAATACTAAAGCCTTTTTCTGTGTTGGAGAAACTCTACCAAAAATAGTATATTTTAAAGCTGCCTCTTTGACCTCTTTATCACTTTTTAATGTAGACATATCTATATAATTATTATATTCCTTTATTCCAACTTGCTTTGCTATTTTTGATACTGTAATTGGATTATCTCCTGAAATAATTTTTACATCTACACCTTGTCTTTCAAAATACTCTAATGTATTTTTTGCTTCTTTCCTTATTTTATCTAAAATTAAAACAAATCCAATAAGCTCAACATTATCTGGTAATTCATTTTTTATAAAATTTTCTTTTGAATTTGCTAACACAATTACTCTATAATCTTTCGCGTATTTTTCTATCATATTTTTATATTTATCAAATTTATCTCTTAATACAAACTCTGGTGCTCCTATTATATAACTTCCCTCGTCCTCAAAGTAAATTCCAGACCACTTAGTTTTAGATGAAAAAGCTACCTTCTGTGTTGGCTTAAACTCATTTTTTGTCTCTCTAAAATAATCTCTAATAGCTTCAATTGTAGAATTTTCATCTTCAGAAAATTTACCTATATTAGATAAAATATTTGACATTTTTTCTTGTGATGTATTTACTGGTACAAAATCTTTTACTTCCATTATTCCTTCTGTCAATGTTCCAGTTTTATCTAAACACAAAGTATCTACTCTAGCCAATGTTTCAATACAATATAATTCTTGAACTAATACCTTTGACTTTGATAATCTAATAACACTGACAGCTAGAACTGTACTCGTTAATAGAACTAATCCTTCTGGTATCATTCCTATTATCGCAGCTACACTTTTTATAACTGCGTCTTGCATACTTGCTCCTTGTAAATGTAGTTGTGTATAAAATAATGCAATTCCAATTGGTATAATAGCAAAAGTTAGAATTCTAATAATTTTATTTAGTGATGTCATTATTTCAGAATTAATTTTCTTTACATACTTTGCTCCACTTGAAATCTTAGCTGTATAATTTTCTTCTCCTATATGCTCTACTTTTGCTATACATTTTCCACTTACAATATAGCTTCCAGATAATAGTTCTTCTCCTTCTTTTTTTAAAATAGTATCTGGCTCTCCTGTAAGAAAAGATTCATTTACTTGAACTTCTCCTTGTAATATTTTACTATCTGTTGCGACTTGATTTCCTGTATTAAATTCGACTACATCATCCAAAACTAAATCATTAATTGATATTTCTTGTTTCTTTCCATTACGTATCACTCTTGCTTTGCTACTTGCCATTACTGAAAGTTTATCTACTATTCTTTTAGAATGAATTTCTTGAAAAGTACTAATTGCTGTATTTATAATTACTATTCCTAAAAATAGCATATTTTTATATGAACCTACCAAAAATATAGCAACCGCTAAAAATAAGTTTAAAAAATTAAAAAGTGTAAAAAAGTTTTCCAAAAGTATTCTTTTTATGCTTTTAGTTGGTACAGAAGTATCATAATTAACTAGATTTTTCCTTTTTCTTTCTTCTACTTCTTCTATTGTTAGTCCTATTATTATTTTAGTATCTTTTGCTTCCATTTTTATTTCCTTCTTAATATATTTTTTATAAATCCTCTTTACTAATATCTGGATATTCAAATACTTTTCCATTTGGTGTAAACTGTCCACTTGGCACATGGTCTTGTAAAAAAGTATTAGAACCCTTTAAAAAATATTTATATCTTGATTCTTTACTTGCTCCTCCACCACCTGTTACCACAGGATCATCCCATGTGACATCAATTGCATACCATTTATTATTTAGTTCGACATAATTCCATGCATGATTCTCAGTTTGCCCTTGAGAATTTTTTCCCTGTCCAATTACTAATACACATGGTATATTCATTTCATCCATAATGTATTTAAAAGCTCTTGCATATCCTTCGCAAACAGCAACATTGTTTACTAATGTTCCATATATATCATAAATATTACTTTGTGATATACTTGTATCATATTCTACATTATTCACTAAATAATCATGTACCATTTTTATGTCATCATAAGTATTTCCCGTTTTATTAGCTATAATATTATTTTTTACTTTTTCAATTTTTTGACTAGCTATATCTACTTGTTCTTTTGATGAGAAATCATCAGTAAAATAGTTATTTTGCTCTCCTGTATTAATATAAACATTATATGTATTTCCATTTCTACTAGTCGTAGTCTCGATATTTAAATACATTTTATTAGGGTCTAAATAAAATACATCTGGATTATCATAATTATAAGCTTCAAAAGCAGATTGATAATACTTTCCTAGTTGTTCTTGCCCATCTTCTTTTTTTAATAAATTTGAAAAACTATTTCCTAATTCAATTTTATAATTACCTGTTTTCAAGTTTTCTTGGTTTGCTTCAAATGCTTTATATATTGTTTTTGATTCATCTTCTAATTGATTATAAAAATATTTATCAACTTTTATATTACTATAATCTACTGAAGTATTTTGATTACTGTCTTTTATATCATCAAATACATTTTCCTTTACTGCTGGAGTTTCTATGTTTTTATTAACTGTATTTGAATTTTCAGAAAAAACTGTTTTAAAAGATTCTGGCTCTATTGATGTTTCTGTTTGTTGTATTTCTTCCCATAAAATTATTCCAAATATACTAATAATTCCTATAATTAATATGATAATAATAGACATAATTATAGTTGCAAATTTATTTTTCATAATTAATCTCCTTGTATATCTTTCTCTATGTTTGATTATATCATTTTTTTATTTTTTAAACTAGTATATTTTTCGTTTTTTTACCAAATAATATTAAAAATAATTATATTTTAGAATTATTCATTCTAAATAGTAATTAAATACAAAAATTGGAGAAATTTATGAATTTAAAAGATTTATTTAATAACTTTTTTGCATATACACCTAAAAACAATTATGAATTTGATATTCCTGAAAGTAGTAATACAACATCTTATAATAATTCAGACGAAAATGCACCAAAAGAGAAAACAAAAATATTTCCTAGTTTAATTGTAAATATAGAATATATAAAAACAAAATATAACTTATTAATTAATAGCGACGTTATCTTACGCGAGTTTACAATGAACGCTCGTGGTAAACAATATAATGCCTTTCTAATCTACATTGATGGAATGGTAGATTCTCAAATAATGGATGATTTTATTTTAAAACCTTTAATGTTACGAAATAAAAATAATCTTTATGATGGCTCTCAAAATAAAGTAATTTCTGAATCAGTAACTAATAATATAACTATTAGAAAAGTAAAAAAATTCGACCTACCTAATTATCTTATGGGTTGTCTAATGCCTCAAAATGCTGTAAAAGAAATCTTTGACTTTGATGAAGCAGCAAATGGAATAAATTCACGGAAATTGTATTTTATTTGTTGATACTTTAAATCAAGCATTTGATATTGAAGTAAAAGGATTTAAACAAAGAAGTGTAGATGCTCCTAATAATGAAATTGTTATAAAAGGTCCTCATGAAGCTTTTGTTGAAAATATTCGTACAAACACATCTCTAATCAGAAGAATTATTAATAATGAAAATCTGATTATAGAAACAATTGAAGTTGGAAAAATAACAAAAACAAAATGTGCAGTATGTTATATGCACGGTCTTACAAATTCAGATTTAGTAAATGAAGTAAAATATAGATTAAATAATTTAGAAGTTGACTCTTTACTTTCAGCTGGAGAATTAGAACAATTAATATCTGATTCTAATATTTTAGGTATTCCTCAAATAATATCAACAGAAAGACCCGACAAAGTTAGTAAACACCTTCTAAAGGGCAGGGTTATTGTAATTGTAAATGGTACTCCTTATGGACTTATCATGCCATCTATTTTAATTGATTTTCTTTCTTCTCCTGAAGATACCAATTTAAAGCCTAATTTTGCTAACTTTCTAAGAGGTCTTAGACTTTTAGCTGTTTTTATTACTTTATTATTACCTGGTATGTATGTTGCAATTACTGGATTCCACCAAGAAATCCTTCCAACTAGCCTCCTATATTCCATCCTCGCTTCAAGAGAAAGTGTTCCTTTTCCTATTATTGTTGAAATTTTAATAATGGAAGTCTCTTTTGAATTAATACGTGAAGCAGGTCTAAGAGTTCCATCTCCTATAGGCCCTACTATACGGAATTGTTGGTGCACTGGTTTTAGGACAAGCTGCTGTAAGTGCTGGCATTGTTAGTCCAATATTAATAATTATTGTAGCCATTACTGGTATTGCTTCTTTTGCTATTCCAGACTATTCTTTTGGATTCCATTTAAGATATTTTAGATTTTTATTTATACTACTTGGTTTTATTGCTGGATTCTTAGGCATCTCTCTTGGATTATTTGTCTATATTTCTATCATTTGTAGTATAAAATCTTTTGGAGTTCCTTTTGCAGTTCCTTTTGCTCCTACAAGCAATACTAAAGGAAATGGATATTTATTACCACCTATTTGGAAAAGAGAATATCGTGCTCCTTATCTTGCTACCAAGAAGCAGAATAATCAAGATGAAATTTCCATGAAATGGAAATATAATCCTAATTTAAATAAATAAAAAAAGGAGGTTTGTTATGTCAAATCAAAAAATTGGTACTGTAGAAGCTATTATGATGATTCTTGCAATCGTAGTATCTCACACTCTTCTATACCTTCCAAAGAACATCTTATCTTTTATGAAATCAGCTAGTATTCTAAATATAATATATGTAAGTATTTTTGCCATATTAATAGCATATTTAATATATCGTCTATTAAGGAATTTTCCTGGCCTAGACATTATTGATATTTCTGAATTCGTTGGTGGTAAATTATTTAAAAATATTATTGGTATTATATTTATACTTTATTTTATAACAAGTTTTAGTATGTTTCTTCGTAGTTTTTGTGAAAGTATAAAAATTATTTACTATCCTATGACAAATATATTTTTCATTTTATCTTTTTTTATCATTGCCATTTGCATTGCAAACAGATTAGATTTTAATGCTACTTTAAAAACAACTTTAATTATCTTACCTATAGTATTAATTTCTGTTATATTTTTATTTTTGACTAATTTAGGGCAATTTACCCCTCAAAGAATGTTTCCCATTTTTGGTGAAGGCATTTATAATACTTTTGTTTTAGGCCTTGTAAATTTATACTCATTTGCTGGTATTGAATACATTTATTTTTTACCGCCATTTTTAAAGAAACCTGAAAACATGAAAAAAATTCTGCTTATTTCTATTGGTATTAGTGCATTATATTTACTTTTAAGTGTAGCTACTTTATTATTTATTTTTGCTTTTTTTGTATCAACAAATGAAATTACACCTCTATATAATGCTACTAGATATATAGAATTTGGTAACTTCTTCCAAAGACTTGAATCAATTTTCTTGTTATTTTGGATTTTGGTTTTTGCATGTTATTTAAGTATTGTTATCAAATTTTCTATGGAAATATTTAAAAAATTAACTAATATATCAACTAAAAAACCTTTAATTGATGTCTTTGGATTATTAATTCTAGGAATATCATTAATTCCTAAAAATTATGCAATATCTCAAAAATTTGAAAGAAGTATTTATCCATATTTAGTGCTTGGTATTGTATTCTTTTTAGGATTAAGTATTTTAATTGTTGCTAATTTTAAAAAGAAAGGAATCAAAAATGAAAAAACTACTTAAAAAAATCTTTATACTATCATTAATAGTAATATTTATTATTGCATTTTCCAGTTCTTATTCTTCACTTAGTATTGATAATTTGGCTTATGTATTAGCAATCGCAATTGATACTTCTACTGATAATAAATTAGAAGTTAGTTTTCAATTTTCTAATTCATTATCCCCCGAATCTGGATCTAATAATAAGCCTTCCACTATTATTAATACAGTTACCGCTTCTTCTTTAAGTAATGCTACTAATCTAATTAATGGATATCTTGGAAAACAAATCAATATGTCACATTGTAAAGTTATTATATTTTCAGAAGAATTAGCCTCTCAGGGAATATCTGATGAAATTTATACTTTAATTAATGATACTCAAGTAAGACCTTCTGCTAATATTGTAATTAGTAAATGCACTGCGAAATATTATTTAGAACAAACAAAACCAGAATTAGAGAACTTAATTTCTAGTTATTATGAAAATTTCACTAATTCGAGTCAATATACAGGCTATATGCCTGATGCTACAATTGGTAATTTCTTTAATGCTTTAATTTGTAACAATTGTGAACCTTATGCAATATTAGGAGGTGTTAATGAAGGGACTCCTAACAACTCTGTTGAAATTGATTCTCAAAAAGATTACATTATAAAAGCAAATAGTTCCTCTATTTTTGGTGAAAATGGTGCCGAAAATATTGGATTAGCAGTTTTTAAGTCAGATAAACTTGTAGGTGAATTAAACGCTTTAGAAACAATATCATTTTTAAATATAAAAAATGACTTAGACCGTTTTCTTATTTCCATACCTGACCCTGAAAATAATAATAATTATTTAGATGTTTATTTATCTCCATCTAAGAATACTAATGTAACTGTAGATACCTCAACACCTGCCCCTTATATTAAAATAAAGTGTGAATTTAGAGGAAGGATTTACTCTATGTCTAAAGATTCTAAATATCTATCTCCAGAAGTTTTAAATTCTATCTCTAATTCTTGTAATAGTTATTTAAAAAACATTTTTTCTGACTATTTATATAAAACTTCAAAAAACTTTAACTCAGATATTGATGGATTAGGAAAGTATTCTTTACAAAACTTTTTTACTTCTAAACAATTTGAACAATATTCATGGTTAGAAAATTATAAAAATGCATTTTTTGATGTTGAAATAGATACTTCTGTTAAATCTGGAATGTTATTAACAGAAACATAAAGAAGGAGTTTTTTATGACAAGTGTTATTTATAAATTATTTTTTTTATTGCTTACTATTTGGATTTTATTAAAAGCAATTGGTTTTGCTATTTATGAAATAAAAGAACTTGATAATAAAACTGGTGGTGTAGTTGTTATATGCTTTTCCGTTTTAGTTATTATTTTTGCTAATATTATGATGTGGATTAGATAATATTTTTGCTATAAATAGGTAATTAGTACTAAAAGTAAGCTAAGAGGATGGAAACTTTTTCGAAATTAGAAGATATTAAAAAATATGTTAGGAGAATCTCAATTTTTACATTGAGAGGTGCCTAACATATTTTTTTTATATATTCTATTAGAAAAAGCTGACAGGAAAGTAGCTTACTTTTAGTACTAATTACCTATTTATAGTATTTATTTATTTTCTATAATTTCAAAATCAATCTGTCTTAATAATTTATTAGCTGATATAACTCTTATTCTTACTTTATCTCCAATCTTATAAACTTTATTGCTTCTTTCTCCTATTAATCTTTTTCTATCTTCATCATAAATAAAATACTCATTTCCTAATTTATCAAATCTTATTAATCCCTCTACTGTATTATCTAACTCAACAAACATACCAAATGAAGTAATAGAAGAAACAATTCCATCATATTCTTCACCTATTCTAGATTCCATATACTCTGCTTTTTTAATATTCTCAGCTTCTCTTTCTACCTCTGTAGCAACTTTTTCTCTTTCTGAAGATTGTTTTGCTCTATCTTCTGCTTGTTGCTTATATTTAGTAACAAACTTTTCATTTACAACATAATTTTCTTCTAGATATTTTGATATAATTCTATGAATAAACAAATCAGGATATCTTCTAATTGGTGAAGTAAAATGACAATAATATTTACTTGCAATACCAAAATGTCCTTTATTTTCTGCTTCATATCTAGCTACTTTTAAAGTTCTTAATACTAAATTTGAAATAACCCTTTCCTCTTCCTTTCCTTTTATTTCATCTAGTATTTTAGCAAATTCCTTTGGATAAATATTATCTTTGTTAGCTTTTATTTTTAATCCGAAATTAAATAAAAATTTATTTAGTTCTTGTACTTTTTCCAAATCAGGTTGTTCATGCACTCTATAAATAAATGGTGCTTCTAACCAGAAAAATTTTTCTGCTATTGTTTCATTAGCTGTAAGCATAAATTGTTCAATTATTTCATGTGCAAATGTTGTTTCATATTTAGATATATTTGTTACATGTCCATCTATATCTAAATCAATCTTACTTTCTGGTATATCTAAATTTAAATATCCTTCTTCTATTCTCCTATTTTTTAAAATGATTGCCAACTCTTCCATGTTTTTAAATTCTTGAATATATGGCTCATATCTTTTTAAAGTTACTTCATCTGAAGCATCTATGATTTTTTGTACATCTGTATAACTCATTCTTTCTGTAACTTTAATAATTCCTTTATATATTTCTGACGAAATGACTTTACCTTTTTTATCAATTTCCATAGAGCATGATAATGTAAATCTATCTTCTCCAGCATTTAAGCTACAAATACCATTAGATAACTCTCTAGGCAACATTGGAATTACTCTTCCTAACATATATATACTTGTTCCTCTAATTAGAGCTTCTTGGTCTAATAAACTATTTTCTCTTACATAATAACTAACATCTGCTATATGAACATCTAACTCATAATTTCCGTTTTCTAATTTTATTACCCTTACTGCATCATCTAAATCTTTTGCATCTTCTCCATCAATTGTAAAAATTATTTTATCTCTTAAGTCAACTCTATTAGGTATATCTTTTTTGTCAACTCTATTTCCACATCTTTTTGCTTCTTCTACTACAGCTCCAGGAAATCTTGCTGGCAATTTATGTTCTTTTATTAAAGAAAGCATGTCTACTCCCGCTTCATTTACATTTCCTAATACCTCTATTATCTTTCCTTCTGCCTTTTTGCCCTTTTGTGGATATTTTGTAATTTGTACTAATACTTTATGATTAGTTCTTGCTTTTCCAAAATTCTTTTTTGAAATATATATGTCTGTTCCAAAATTTTTATCGTCTGGAACAACAAATCCAAATGTTTTATTATTTTGAAATATTCCTACAACAGTATCCTTCTCATGTTTTAGTACTTTTATAATTTTTCCTTCTGCTTTTTTTACTTTATTGCTTTCTTCTACTATCTCTATTAAAACTCTGTCTCCATTTAAAGCATTTAATGAATTTTCTTTTGATATATAAATTTCATCTTCTTGCTCTTCTATTTTTACAAATCCAAATCCTTTTTGATTTTTTCTATAATAGCCTTCATAATAAGTTTTTTCACTAATTCTATAACGATTCTTCCTATTCTTCTGAATCTTTAATTCTAATTCTAGCTTTCCTATTATCTCTAAAAAGTTATTATACTCATTTTTTGGTACTCTCATAAGCATTGCTATTTCTTTTGCCTTCATTGGTACATAATCTTCATTTTTCATAAAATCTAAAATTTTTTGTTCTTTTTCTTCCATTTCTTAACTTTTAATTTTTCTCCTTTTCAAAAAGTTTTAATTTCGGTACAAAAAAGGGTAGTTTCCTTATGAAAACCGCCCCTTTTATTACGTTTTATGCCATATATACAATTCCTAATGCTATTGTTAATACTACAAATACAACTGATAAAATAACTGTCCACTTTTTTTGTTTTCCTTCTTTTGTTCTACTTTTATTTTTCTCATAGAAGTTATTAGTTGATGAACCTGTTATTGTAGAAGATAGTCCTGGATCTTCTTTTGTTTGTATTAATGTTAATACTATTAAAACTAGTGCTATAACAAGATATATCGCTATTAATATTCCTTTTACTATTCCCATCTTATTTATTCCTCCTAACGGTCTTTCTCATAATTACCTATGTATTGTAACATAGTTTAATTTAAAATGCAAATATTTTTACTCATTATTATAATTTTTTAATATACACCATGTTCCTATTGGTTCTGGCAAATCTTCAAAAGTCATTTTTTCTTTAGTTATTGGATGCTCAATTGTAAGCTTATATGCCCATAATGCTATCTGTTTTCCCTTTCCCCTTGTTCCATATTTTTGATCTCCAAATATACTATGACCAAAATTAGACAATTGAACTCTAATTTGATGATGCCTACCAGTATGTAAATTTATTTCAACCAAGCTTAAGTCTTTTACCTCATTATATTTTAAAACCTCATAATCTAACTTTGCAAATTTTGCATTTTTCTTTGGATTACTTACAACCTTACTAATATTATTTCTCTCATCTTTATATAAATAATCTTCCAAAGTTCCATTATTTTTTTCAAACTTTCCATCTACCACAGCTAAATATTTCTTTTTAAAAACCTTCTCTCTTACCTGATTACTCAATCTAGACGCTGCCTTTGAAGTTTTAGCAAAAATCATAATACCTCCAACAGGTCTATCTAATCTATGCACCAATCCCAAATAAACATTTCCTGGTTTATTATATTTCTCTTTAATATATCCTTTAACCAAAGTAAGCATATCCATATCTCCAGTTTTATCAGACTGAGACGGAACATTAGGTATCTTCTCGACCACAATTATATGATTATCCTCATAAATTACTTTTAAATCTTGCATCTACTTCTCCTTCTGAGACAGGAGGGACAGGTCTTAAATGTCCTATATTTTGTCGAATTTTGTAATTATTGCTAATATATTAACAATTTTGACAAATTTCGATATTTTTCTCAATATTATAGGACATTTAAGACCTGTCCCTCCTGTCTCATTTTCTTATTTCTCCCATCTTCCATAAATTCCACATGGTAACACTAGCTTCGATTCTTCCATTGGTATTCCTATTTCTCCGCATTCTACTTTTCCTTTGTGATTTTTTTCAACTGTTATGTTTAATATATTCTTTAATACTGTACTTGATATTCCTGTTGTGTATGAATTTATTAAAAAGAATAGAGGGGCATCTGATAATACTTTTGTACATAATTCTACTAAATCATAAATGTTTTCTTCAAATTGCCACACTTCTCCTTTTGCACCTCTTCCATAAGATGGTGGATCCATTACGATAGCATCGTATTTATTGCCTCTTCTAATTTCTCTATTTACAAATTTTACAACATCATCTACTATAAATCTTACTTTTTTATCTTCTAGTCCTGATGATATTACATTTTCTTTTGCCCAAGTTGTCATTCCTTTTGAACTATCAACATGACATACAGATGCTCCTGCTGATAAACAAGCAACTGTTGCTCCTCCTGTATAAGCAAATAGGTTTAATACTTTTATTTCTCTTTTTTCTGATTTTATTTTATTTATCATCCAATCCCAATTAACTGCTTGCTCTGGGAACAGCCCTGTATGTTTGAATCCCATTGGTTTGATATTAAAAGTTAAATTTTTATAATGTATTTGCCATTGTTTTGGAATCTTTTTATTAAATTGCCATGCTCCTCCACCAGTTTTACTTCTATGGTATGTTGCATTAATTTCTTTCCATTTTTTTGGATAACTTTTATCTTTCCATATGATTTGAGGATCAGGTCTTGCTAATATAACATCTCCCCATCTTTCTAGCTTTTGCCCCTCTGCCATATCTAAAATTTTATATTCTTTCCATTCACTTGCTAATTTCATTCTTTTTTAGTAGTAAAATACTACTATCCTCCTTTTATTAGAATAGTAGTATTTTATCATACTTTTATATATTTTGCAAAATTTTCATAAAACTATATATCATAATTATATTTACAATTGAAAACATAAAAAATGCTATACTTACTGTTGTTATAAATTTATGAGTTTTAATTACTCTTCTTATTTTACTAATCCACCTTTCCTTTTTTATTACTAACTTGTCCAATTTAGTATTATACATAACCTCAAAAAATTTTTCTCTCGTATATTCCACAAAAGATTCCCCCTTATTTTTATTTATTATATGTATATTCTTCAACTATATTTTTATTCTTCTTTTATTATTCTTTTTTAAAAATCATTCAGAAATATCTATTTTTTATTCTATTTTTTTCCATTTGCTTTGCAAAACTTGTTTTTTCCGCAATTTTATGCTATATTATTATTCTACATTTTTGTAGTGGCTTGCTTTATAATTAGGAGGACAAAAAATGAAAGATATTAAAAAAAGTATTTTGACTATAGTTATAGTCTTTATAACTTTGGGAATTGTTGGGGCTGAAACCTGGCTAATTTATAGTCAGATATTAGGTCCTATTATTCCGGTAATAGGAGCTGTTTTCATTACTTCTTGTTTGACATTGTTTATTTACAAATTAATTTCAAACGCACGACCAAAAAGTAATGAAGAATTACTTGATATAAATACTTACAAAACCTTTGATTCAACCGAAATATCAAATTTTGATGTTCCAAATTTAGAAGAATCAGATAACTTAAAAAAAGAAAATAAAAAAAACAAAGACAAAAAAGACATTATTATTTAAGTCATTTTGCTGCAAGCCAAATAGATGCTAGGAAATTTCCTAGCATCTATTACTTTGTACTTATACATAAAAATTGATTTTTTCTATTTAATGTGCTATAATATACATAATGACTGAAAATTCAGTCCAACAATGACAGAACGCCCACTGTCAAATATTAAAAGATAAGAAGGTAGCACACAACATGAATAACAAGAACTCAACCATCAAGATACTTCTTCCAGTGATTGCAACTATTGCAATCATCTGGTACATCTTTGATGGACTGGCTATTTTAAATTATTGGTATGCTTTACCAATAATGGCTACATTAACAGGAATATTCTCTGTATGGATTATTCCTGGAGTTTCTCAGAAACTCAAACAAGTTAATTCCATAATCGCCACTGGCTTGACAATTATGGGGTTTCAAATCTTTAGTAACTTCGTTGCTAAAGACAAAACGTGGATAATGCAATTTATTCTAATAACCATAGTATCAATTTTTATTGATATCTATAGTTATAAAAGTTTCAATATTGCCGATGCAATATTTGATACTGGAATAACTTGTATTCCAGTTTGGCTCTTGAGTCAAACTGACTATTGGCTTTATGTTTTGATTATTTTACTGGTCAATTTTATTGTTGTATTGACAGTAAATTTCAATTTCAGATTCTCTATAAAGTCTGAAAAAAATAAAAATACCGATAACAAGTCCGAGTAATTTTCAAGGGCGAGAAAATTACTCCTTCGAAAGAAGTCTGGCATTAAAAATGTCAGACTTCTTAATTTTTCATATTTTTGATTTTTTTCGCTAATTCCTCATTAATCCCTTTTACATTAATCAAATCTTCTATACTAGCCTGTTTTATCTTCTCAACACTTCCAAAAGCCTTTAGTAGAGCTTGTTTTTTTACTTTACCAATTCCATCAATTTCATCTAATTCAGATTTAGTAATAGCTTTATCTCGTAATTTTCTATGGTATGTAATTGCTGTATCATGTACTGTATCTTGAAAATTAGTAATTAAATTCATTAACCTTGGTGATATTTTTAATTCTTTTCTATTTTCGTCCATTAAAGCTCGTGTTTGATGTTTATCATTTTTAACCATACCAAATACCGGAATGTTTAAATCATATTTTTGAATAGCTTTCTTTGTTGCCCTTATTTGAGTAATTCCACCATCTGCAAAAATAACATCTGGCAAAATTCCAAATCCCCCTTTAGGATTTTCAATAGAATGTTTCAACCTTCTTGTTATAACTTCTTCCATACATCTTGGATCATCTTGATTATATACAGTTTTTATTTTAAATCTTCTTGATAAATTCTTTTTTATTACACCATCTTGCATTACACACATACCAGCCACCATATATTCTCCAGATATATTTGAAATATCATATGTTTCAATTTTTCTAGGTAATTTATCTAGACTTAATACATCTTTTAATTCTAATAAAATTTCACTCTTATCTTTTTCTTTATTTTCTAAAGTCACTTTACTATTCATTTCCGCCATTTCAACAAATCGTAGCTTTTCACCCTTTTTAGGAGTTTTTATTTCCACTTTTTTTCCTAAAATTGTGGACAACCATTTTTCTATTGTTTCCTTATCTTCTATTTCATCCCTTATCATAATCTTATTTGGAATATTAGGATTATCTAAATAATATTGTTTTATAAAACCTGACAGTATTTCTTTATTTTCCATATCTTTTAAATCTGTATAGAAATAATGCTCTCTTCCTACCATTTTACTTCCACGAACAAAAAAGATTTCTATACATATTTGAATATCTGATTTTGCAATTCCAATTACATCTATATTGTTTTCTGATATATTAGATACTTTTTGTTTCTCTGATACTCTTTCAATTGATTGAATTCTATCTCTTAACTCTGCCGCTTTTTCAAATTCTAATTTAATTGAAGCCTCTTGCATTTGGTTTTCTAGTTCTTTTATTATTTTTTCTGTTTTTCCTTCTAATAAATCAATAATTTCATCTATCTGTTTTTTATATTCCTGTGGTGTTACATATCCCATACATGGTGCTAAGCATCTATTTATATGATAATTAAGACAAGGTCTTTCTCTATTTTTTAATGTTCTACATTGACGTATTTTATATTTTTGCTTAATAAAGTCTATCATCTCTTTAGCGGCTCCTGGATTAGCATATGGGCCAAAATATTTTGAACCATCATTAATTACTCTCCTTGTTATAAAAACTCCTGGATAATCTGATTTCACGTCAATTTTTATATACGGATATGTTTTATCATCTTTTAATAACACATTAAATTTTGGTCTATTCTTTTTTATTAGGTTACATTCTAAAATTAATGCTTCTGCTTCATTATCTACTACTATATATTCAAAATGGTCTATTAAACTTACCATTTTTTCTATCCTTGCTGTTTTATTGTTTTTTCTAAAATATTGTCTTACTCTATTTTTTAAAGATATTGCTTTTCCAACATAAATAATAGTGTCATTTTTGTCTCTCATTACATAAACACCTGGTTTATTTGGCAACTTTTTTAGTTCTTCTTCTATATTAAACATTTTTATTTCCTTTTCTTTTTTATTACATTTGTATTATACTCTTTTTTGCTTTATTTATCAATTAAAGATTTTTTGCTTCTTAATAAAAAGCAAGCAAGAGGTCTTTAATAACCTCCTGCTCTTCTTTTAATATATCTCGAGCTTAAGATTTAATAGCTCCGAGATATAAATCGCATTTTCAAATATATGCTTATTTTTTACATATATTTTACTCATGGCGACGTATTTAAATACGTCATACTTTGCTACTTTAATGTAACCCTTCTTTTCCAGCAGAAAGTCCTCTGCTGAATACAGTCCTGAAATTTTCCACTCCCAATGGTTTTTCTCGCAGATTTCTCTTGCGAGTTTTTCATGTAGCTCCGTTGCGGTATAAATCTCCCCACTTGGATCTACAAAAAACTTTTCCAGTTTTTTCATTTCTCTTTTCAATGCATTAATATTCATGTGGTATAGCTCTCCTTTTTATATTCGGAGAACTGTATTTTGTCCTCCGAAGTTTTCGGAAGACAATTTTAAAAGTCTTCTATATATATTATAACTATATTTACATAAAAAGTCAATTAGGTGTTTATTAATTTTCAGAATATAAAAATTCCATACTATCTTTTAAATTTTCAATCAACTTATATGAATCTGCATGCATAGAATATCCTTTCCATGCATTAAAACTTTGGTTCCACTTTTCAAAATCATATATTCCCTTTTTCCACTTTTTATTCCAACCTTTAATTCTTTTCTTAACACGTATAATATTGGCCCTTTTTATCAATTTATAATTATTATATATTCTATATCCACAAAATACACATCCATTTTTAACTGGAAAATACCCTGTTTTTTTATTTAATTCTAGATTTAATTTTTGCTTAATAAATTCCTTAATTTTTTTTAAAATTTCCTTTGCCTTTTCTTTATTTTCAACTATTAAAATTCCATCATCCATAAATCTAATATAATATTTTACTTTTAATTTTTCTTTTATATAATGGTCTAATTCATTCATATAAATATTAGCAAAATACTGCGAAGTATAATTTCCAATTGGAATTCCTTTTTTATTTTCATCTTCTTCATTTGCATTAATAAATAATTTTGTGAGCCTAAGAAATTTTTTATCTTTATAATATTTTTCCATAATTTCATATAGAATTTTCTTATCTATCGAATAAAAAAACTTTGCTATATCATATTTTATAAAGTATGGATTTTCCCATATTCTACTTGCAATTCTAATATTTTTTTGTAAATCACTTACACATGCATGCAGTCCTTTTTTTTGTATACATGCATATGAACCTGATATAAACTTAGGTATCATATATGGCATAATATATTCATAAACATACAGTTGTTGTATTACTCTATCATAAAAAGGTAAAGAGTATATAATTCTTTCTTTTGGCTCATATACTTTAAAAATGTTGTATTTTCCTACTACATAAGTTTCACTTTTCAATTTTTTATAAATATCTAAAATATTATCTTCTAAATACATTTCAAATTGTATTCTATCTTTTTTTCTCTTCTTGCATTTCGAAGTTCTAAAATATGCATTTCTTATTTTACTAAATGTTAATGCTTTATCGTATATATTATTTATACGTTTTGGCATGATTTTATCCATCCCCCTAACATTTTTCCGATTTCTGCAACTTTAATGCTCCAGGTCTTATAGTTATTTGGAGAAATATATTTTTGATTATATGATAATCTAATGCTAAATCTTTGATATAGAAGTTCTGCATCAATCATGTTTAAATATTGCATTTTGTATTGTTTTCCTACCTTTTGTGCATATAAGATGTGTTTTAATGTAGTGTTCATTGAATTTTTTATGTCTGATACCAATCCAAATCTTTCTACTTTTGGATACTTTTCTAACAATTTATATGCATAATAATATAATTCAGTATATTTCTTATATATTAGTAAATCATTATTATTCATTTTCCCTTTCTATCTCCTTATATAATTCATATTATATAAAAAACGCAACCATTTTATTTTCATCATATTTATGATTACTAATCAATTGGTTGCTTTTTTTATTTTTTTATCATAATGATAATGGATACAAATTTCTTTAACATCTAGCAACTAATTATAAATCCTTGAATTTATAATACCTTGTACCTCAAATAAATTGAACGATGTTAGAGTGCCAAAAAGCACGCACCACCCGAAGTATTGTTGTTGTTGTTACCAATATTGACCCCAAAAAGCCCAAGACGACACGAAAAACACTAATTTTTACATTATACAATTTGTAACCAAATGGCCATTTTTCCCAAAAATGGCCATTAACAGAACTACAGAGCTCAGTATTCAGTTCTACTGCCATTATAGTTCCTACTAATTCCAAATAACCGGCCTAAATGTAACATTGCTGCACGCACCACCCGAAGCAATGTCGTAGCCGTTGTAACCAACATTGACCCCAAAAAGCCCATTTTTTATGCTAACTGGATATGATGTAGAAGTTCCCCACCATGTGGTTCCTCCCATCCAACCATAAGTACCTTGGGCAGATGAATCCTGAAAACCAACAAAATTTGTTTCTGCTCTTGTTGTAGACCATTGTTTTATATATTTTTTTACACTTCCATCTTCATTAAACAAACCTGAAATATATGGTGTAGAATTTTTATTTGCTGTACTTAAAATTCCTGTTGATTGTGTCCAATTACTTCCTACATTATAAATTCCTGAAGAATTTCCAGTCGTAGTTCCTGGGCTGTTAGAAGTTGCACCTCCATATTGGCTAACAGAAAATATGGCCATTGCACTCCAATCTGCATCTGTTGTTAAATGTGCTTGCAATGCTGATGTTCCTAATGTAGATGTTGGTGAATTTAAAGATTCACATTCAGCATATGATTCTGATATATTTATGTTTGTCCATGCTGCTCCACCATTTATTTGCATTCTTACTGTACCACTTTCTACACCATAACTGTTAGTACAATATAATAATAAAGCTATAATACTAATTATCACTATTTTTAAAGTATTTCTTTTCATTTTTTCTCCCTTTCTCTTTTTATTTTTTATTAAATTTATTTCGATGGCTGATATTTACTAAACCATATTCCCTTTAATCCATCTTTCTGTTTAAATGCTTCATGTACTGTATATCCTTCTGGTAATGAATTTCCATACACACTCGTATTTAATGGTTTATCGTTTTCATCAACAAATATTACTTTTGTTGTTCCACTTTCTAATTTATATGCATATCTTGGTATCCATGTCCAATAACTAATTGCTCCATTTGCTTGACATTTTACATTTGCCCATATCTTGCTTCCATAATTATAAAAATAATATGTTTTTCCATCTTGTTCTTTTGTTTGTTCTGGCGTTTCTGTATAGTCTACCTCTATGCTATTTTTTCCATCTGCTGTATAATAAATTAATTTTGTATCAGCTCTACTAAAATTACTTAAGTCTGGTTTTTGTGGCTCCCCATTATCTGTTGTTCCTATCTCTTTGGCTGATGGTTGGTATTTACTAAACCACATTCCTTTTAAATTAGGTTGTTGTGTAAATGCTTCATGAACTGTATATCCATTTGGTAATGAATTTCCATATGTTTGCTTATCTATTGGGTTATTATTTGTATCTATTAATATTACACTACTTTCTCCACTTTCTAATTTATATGCAAACCTTGGTATCCATACCCATTTACTTTCTAGTCCATATGCTGTACATTTTATATTTGCCCATATTTTATTTGGATAATTATAAAAATAATATACTTTTCCGTCTTTTTCTTTTGTTTGCTCTGGTGTTTCTGTATAATCTACTTCTATACTATTTTTTCCATCTGCTGTATAGTAAATTAATTTTGTATCATTTGCTACAAATTTACTTAAATCAGGTTTTTCTGGTTCTGTGCTATCTATTGCTGAACTTTCTAATGCTGATGGTTGATATTTACTAACCCATATTCCTTTTAATCCATCTTGCTGTTTAAATGCTTCATGCACTGTATATTCTTCTGGTAATGTTTCTCCATATTTTTCTTTATCAATTGGTTTATCTTCAATATCTATAAATATGATATCTGCTGTTTTACTTCCAGAATCTAATTTATATGCATATCTTGGTATCCACGTCCAATATCCTTCTAATCCATTTGCTGATGTTTTTATATTTGCCCATATTCTTGTTTTTCCTGATTCTTTTGCAACATAATCTGCAAATGTATATGTTTCTCCATCATAAGTTGTTGTTGATGGTTTTCCTTGTTCTAAAAATTCTTTTATACTCATTGTATATTGTTTTTTTAAGTCTGCTGAATAATATACTACTTCTGTCTTATAACTAAAGTTATTTAAATTCGGCTCATAACATTTTGTTCCATCTGATGCTGTAGCAATTTTAGAGTCATCATCTACAATTCCAACTCCTTTTGAATTTTCTCCGTCTATAATAAGTTTCGCATATTCAATACTATGTACAATGTGTGATCCTATTTTTGTATCTTCAATTTTAAAACATATATCTGTTGTTTTGTCATAAATATATTTTTGTGACTCTCCTGACGTCTCTTTACTGATATAACTAATATCACTAGTTAAACCAGCTAATTCCTCTTCATTTTTTAATATATCTTGACAATCATAAAAATTTTCTTTCCATATTTTCTCAGTTTCTAGTGGTTGTCCTCTATCATATGACTCTCTAGTAAATATTATTTCTGCTTTTAATGTATTACTAAATTTTGTTATTTCATCTTTTGTTACTGCTTTTTCTAAAAACTTATTTTCAACAGTATCTGAATCTCCTTCATACATAAAATTTATAATTTTACTTAAATCTCTTTGGTCATTTATCCCTGCCATCTCTGAATAAAATTTAGCTTTTATTGCTTTTGTAATTAATCCATTATCTCCTGTTAGAAAAGCTATACTTATTCCGTGCTAATATTATTAATACAATTATCGTTATTACTAAAGCAATTAATGTAATCCCTTTTGTGTTTGCTTTGCTGTTTCTCACAACTTTTCCTCCTATTCTTTTTTATTCTAAACACAAAAACAAGACCAATAGCCTATATTTCAATTAATATAGGTTATTGATCTTGTTTTTATTTATAATTTTTTTATTCTTTAAGCTATAGCTCTCTCTCTCTCTCTCTCTCTACAGCTTCAAGGCTTTCATTTATCTCTAGTCTCAACATATTTTTCTCCTCTTATTTTATATTTTTTTAATTTATACTTTTTTTATTTTTATTGCTTCTATTTTATAAATAATAACTAATTAAGTCAATACATTATTAAAATTTAAATTAATTTTATTTTTATTTTCAATATGCTACATATAATCATTTATTTTATTTCAATATAAATGAAAAAATATGTATAACTCTTGACAAATCTAGGAAAACTATGTAAAATAATACTTATAGTTAAAAAATATATTACGTTTGTACAATACAAAGCTTTTAGAAGTTACTTTTAGAGAATAAGGGTCATAGGCTGTAAGCCCTTTAAGGTCAACCTAAAAAGTGAAACATATTGGAGTAAAATAAATAAAGTGGAAAATGTTATATTTTCAAGCTGGGTGGCACCGCGGAAAGTTTATTTCGTCCCTGCATATAATGCATAGGGCGTTTTTTTGTGCTTATTTTATATATTACACAATTAAAAATGTCTAATAATAGGAGGTTAAAAATGAATAAGTATAAGACACATACTTGTAATGAAATTAGTTTAGAAGATGTAGGAAAGAAGGTTAGAATTGCTGGTTTTGTAGAAACTATACGTGACCTTGGTGGTCTAGTATTTTTAGATATCCGCGATATGTATGGTATTACACAAGTAGTAACTTCTGGTAATCCTGAAGATGTTGACTTTGCATCTCATATTCCTATTGAATCTTCTGTTACTGTTTTTGGTGAAGTTAAAAAAAGAGATGAAGAAACAGTTAATCCAAAACTAAAAACTGGTTTAGTTGAAATTCGTATTGAAGAGATTGAAGTATTAGGTAAAAGAACAAAAATGTTACCTTTCGAAATCAATACAGATCAAGATATTAGAGAAGATTTAAGACTTCAATATCGTTTTCTTGACTTAAGAAATAATAAATTAAAAAATAACATAATCTTGAGAGCAAAAGTTCTTCAATTCTTAAGAAATCAAATGATAGAACAAGGATTTTTAGAAGTTCAAACTCCTATCTTAACTAGCTCATCTCCAGAAGGTGCAAGAGATTATTTAGTACCTAGTAGATTACATGCTGGAAAATTTTATGCCCTTCCTCAAGCGCCTCAACAATTCAAACAATTGTTAATGGTTTCTGGAATCGATAAATATTTCCAAATTGCTCCATGTTTTAGAGACGAAGATGCTAGAGCTGATAGAGCCCCTGGTGAATTTTATCAATTAGATATGGAAATGTCATATGCAACTCAAGAAGATGTATTTAATGTAATTGAACCTGTTATTTACAATACTTTTAAGGAATTCTCTGATAAAGCTATTTCTAATACACCTTTTACTAGAATTGCTTACAAAGAAGCTATGGTTAAATATGGTACTGATAAGCCAGATTTAAGAAATCCTCTATATATTATTGATTTATCTGATTTCTTTAATAAATGTACTTTTAAACCATTTATTAATAGAACTGTCAGAGCCATTAAAGTTAAAGGTCATATGTCTAAAGGATTCCATGAAAAAACGCTAAAATATGCAACTTCAATTGGAATGGGTGGACTTGGATATTTGGAAGTTCAAGAGGATTTATCTTACAAAGGCCCTATTGATAAATTTATTCCAGATGATTTGAAAAAAGAATTATTAGATTTGGCAGGTTTAGAAAAGGAAGATACTATTTTCTTTATAGCAGACAATGAAAAAAGAGCAACAGAACTAGCTGGACAAATTAGAACTGAACTTGGTAAAAGATTAGACTTGATAAAAAAAGACGTATTCGAATTTTGCTGGATTGTAGATTTTCCAATGTTTGAATTAGATGAACACGATAAGCTACAATTTAGTCATAATCCATTCTCAATGCCACAAGGTGGCTTAGATGCATTAACAAATGAAAAACCATTAGATATATTAGCATATCAATATGATTTAGTATGTAATGGTGTCGAACTTTCTTCAGGAGCTGTTCGTAATCATGATATTAACATTATGATTAAAGCATTTGAAATGGCTGGTTATACTGAAGAAGAAGTAAAATCAAAATTTGGAGCTTTGTATACAGCATTCCAATTCGGTGCTCCTCCACATGCTGGTATCGCACCTGGATTTGATAGAATGCTTATGCTTTTAACAGATTCTGATACAATAAGAGATGTTATAGCATTTCCACTAAATAGTAAAGCTCAAGACTTAATGATGGGAGCTCCTGGCGAAGTTAAATATGATCAATTAAAAGATATTCATATTAAAGTAGATATTAAATAGTGAGACACAAGGGGACAGGTCTTAAATGAGACACAAGGGGACAGGTCTTAAATGTCCTATAATATTTTTTTGATATTATAGGACATTTAAGACCTGTCCCCTTGTGTCTCATTTAAGACCTGTCACCCTTGTGTCTCAGTTTAAAAAAGAAGCTAAAAATAGCTTCTTTCTATGAATTCATATATTTATATATTTATACAAAACTCTTATTTTTTGTTTACTAAATCTTTTAATGCTTTACCAGCTTTGAAAACTGGAGCTTTTGATGCAGGTATTTTGATTTCTTCTTTAGTTTGTGGGTTTCTACCTTTTCTAGCTGCTCTTTTTCTTACTTCAAAAGATCCAAATCCAACTAATTGAACTTTTTCTCCTTTTTTTAGTGATTCTGTTACAACTTCTACAAAAGCATTAACTGATGCTTCAGCTGCTTTTTTTGTTTCTCCTGTTTTTGCAGCCATTGCTGCGATTAATTCAGCTTTGTTCATTTAAATTACCTCCTATAAGATATAATGTTTATGTACTTTATTGTCTGAACGAAACAATAAATGTACTACTAATTAATTTAATTCGCCAAAAACAGCTAAAATCCTTCTTTTTTTTTTATTTTTTTAGAATTTTAATATATTTTTAGTTTTTCCAATACTGCACATATTTTATTTCCCATTGGAACTCTTAAAATTTCTTCTTTATTAAATACTTTTAAGACTATAATTGCCAATGCATAAATTACTACTGCAACTACTATTGCTACTATTGTAGCCAATTTATTGCTTATTATTCCTAAAAGACTTAAATAAATAAAATAAGAACAAATTCCCATAATAGCTGTTGCAAGTACTGGTTTAATTACAAATTTTGAAAAAGTTAAATTTAATTTAATATTTTTTCTAAGTGCTGTTATCGCTATCGTAAATGCCACTGCATGACATGCTACTGATGCCCAAGCTGCTCCATTTACTCCTATTTCTGGAATTGGTACTAAAATTAAGTTTAAAATTAACTTTACAAGTACTCCTATTCCTAATGATATTGTAGGTATTTTCAGCTTTCCATATCCTTGTAATGCTCCATTTATAGTTTGATCTAATATTGTAAATAAAATTGTTAGTGAACTAATTTGTAAAATTACTGTTCCATCACTTGCTTTTGGAAATAATAAATTTAGAATTGGACCTGCGAATATACACATTCCTATTGTGCAAGGAAGTCCTATTAACATTGATGTTAATAAAGAGAACGATGTTTTCTCTGTGATTGTTTTTTTATCTTTCCTAGCTTTTGCCGCAGATATAGCTGGTACTAATGCTGTTGAAAATGCTACATTTATTGATAATGGTAAACTAGTTAGAGTATCTACTTTTCCACCTAATATTCCATATTGCGATAAAGCCATATCTTCTGGCATAAATTGTTTTAAACTTCTAACTACTGTAAAAGAATCTATGTTTTTATTAAGTGATGACATTATTGCAGTTAGAGCTATTGGTATTGATACAACTAGAATTCTTCTTATAATTGTTCTAACTCTTTCATATTTATAATTAACTGTAGATTTTATCTCTACAGCTATTTCTTTGCTTCTTGTTTTGTAATATAAATACAAATATCCAAACCCTGACATTGTAGCAAGTGTAGTAGCTAATGTTGCTCCACCTGCCATCCACTCCGTTGATACATTTGAAATAACAGCTATTATTTCTACTAAAATTATTGTAAGAGCCGTTTTAAATACTTGTTCTATTGTTTGTGATCTTGCTGTTGCTTTTATATTTTGCCTTCCATTAAAATATCCTCTCATAACAGAAGATATTGCAACAAAGAAAATTGCTGGTGATAATGCTACTAAAGTCATTTCTGCACCTGGTATTTGTAACCAATAATTTGCTATTACATTCGCTCCAAAAAATAACATTAGACTTCCTACTAATCCTATAACCGCAAATGTTGCAAATGCAATTTTAAAAATTCTATGTGCTCCTTTATGGTCTCCGTAAAGCTACTCTCTCAGACACTAATTTTGATATTGCATTTGGAACTCCTATCGAAGAAATAGTAAGTAACATTGCATAAATTTGATAACCTGCTGCTACAATTCCATTTCCTCTATCTCCAAATCCTGATCTGTTTGTTAAATATAAAGTATATAATAGCCCTAACAACTTTATTAAAACTTGTGAAAATATAAGTGTTATAATACCTTGTAAGAAAGTTTCTTTTTTTGTTCCTTTGTTTTCTGATGTCTCTTTTGTCATTTAATCACTCCTAATATTTTTTATCTTCTTATTTTAATTCTACTTATTTATTATAGATTTAATTACTAAATTATTCAATAGTTTTTAAAATTTAACTTTTATTTTTTATAAGCAATAAATTGTAATATAAGAGTACAAATATAAATAAGGATATACCATTTTATTGGTACATCCTATATTTCTATATATTTTTATCAATATTTGGTAGCAATTGTTTCTTTCTAGATACTACTCCTTCTAGAAAAGCTCTATTATTTTCTAATTTCTTATCAAAAGCCTTTTCTACAACACTTGATTTCTCTCCTAAAACCAAAATTTCTGAATTACTATTTAATATATCTGTAATTGCTAATACAAATAATGCTAATTCTTTTTCTTTCAATTCTTTCTCTATTGCTTTTTCTAATTCTTCTTGTCTTTCTAACACAGATGGTATATCCACTGTATTTACTTGTCCAATTACAAATTTTATACCATTTTTATCTAATTCTTTTGCATCTAAATTTATTAACTCTTTTGCTGTAAAATCATCTAAATCTGTTCCTGCTTTTAACATTTCCAAACCATATTCTTTTATATCTATTCCTGCTATTTTTTCTAATTCTTCTAACGCTTTTTCATCATGTTTAGTTGTTGTTGGTGATTTAAGTAACAATGTATCAGATATAATTGCACTTGCCATTAAAATTGCTTCTTCTCTATTAATTTCTATTCCTTTACCTTTAAAATCTTGGAATAAAATTGTAGATGTACAGCCATATGGTCTAGCTGTGTAATATAAAGGATCTGAAGTTTCAAAATTTGCTATTCTATGATGATCAACTACACCTAATATTTTTGCCTTTTCAATACCTTTTATACTTTGATTAAATTCATTATGATCCACCATAATTACTTTTTGTCCTTCTGCTACTTCTTCTTTTAATTCTGGTGCTTCTAGATTTAAATAATTTAATACATATTGTGTTTCTTTGTTAATATTTCCTAAACGAACTGCAACACTACTATCATGTCCATTTTTTTTGTTTAATCTTTCTTTTACCATTGCTGAACAAATTGAATCTGTATCTGGATTTTTATGTCCAAAAATTAAAATTTCTTTTTCCATAATTATTTCTCCTTTTTTTGTTTTTTATCATACTTTTAATATATACTATAACTTTAAAAAAACAAGGTTAGCATATATTTTTTAATATTCCTTCTAATTCTTCCTTTGAAAATTCATATTTTTTATTGCAAAAATGGCATACTAATTCTGCTTTACCATCTTTATTAATAATATCTTCCAGTTCTTCTTTTCCAATCTTTGCTAGTCCTTCTGACATATGTTCTTTTGAGCAATCACATTCATAAATTGGAGTTATATTTTCTTCCAAAACTTTTACATCTTCATCTCCTGTTATTTTCTTTGCTATCTCTAATAAACTTAAATTTTCATCTAACATCTTAGATATAGCACCAGCCTTGAATATTGATTGTTCTACTTTAGCTATCTCTTCTTCTGTACTATCAGGCATTGGATTAATTAAATATCCTCCTGCAGCTTTTACTCCATCTTTATTTACCAATACTCCTAATGCAACTGCTGATTGTCTCTGTTCAGATTTAACGAAATAATTTGTAAAATCATCTGCTATTTCTCCTGAAGTTAATGGAGATATGCCTATATATGGATCTTTTAATCCAATATCTTTTATTACATTTATATATCCATCTTGTCCTACTGCCCCTCCAACATCTAATTTTCCAAATTCATTTAATGGTAAATCTACATATGGATTTGCTACATATCCTTTTACTCTTGGAAAGTTATTGGCTGTTGTTAACATTGTTCCTATTGTTCCGCTTCCTTTTATTTGTATTGTTAATTTATCTGATGAGTTTTTCATTTCTTGTGCCATAATACTAGTTATTGTAAGTAATCTTCCAAATGTCGCTGTAGCTAAAGGACTTAAATCATGTATTTTTCTAGCTTTTTCCACTAAATTTGTAGTATTTGCGCATACAACTGATATTTTGCCATCATATGCTAAAAATCTCATTATTTTATCTTCCATTATGTCTCCTCTCATTATTTTTTTGCTATTAATTTTTATATTATCTAATTTTTACTGATGAACTTCAAACATATCTTTTCCTTCTCCGCAAACAGGACATACCCAATCTTCTGGCAATTCTTCAAAAGGTGTACCTGGTTTTATTCCTGCTTTTTCATTTCCAAATTTAGGATTATAAATATATTTACATTCTACACATTCGTATTTTCTACTTTCTGATTTTTCTTCTTGAAAGTTTTTATATCCTAGACTAATTGCGACTATTACCATTAATAAAAATGATAATGCTTTCCATATTCCACTATCTAATAAAATAACTGCAAATATTCCAAAAGTTGCACTAATTCCATATAAAATTAAAACAGCTTGTTTTTGTCCAAAACCTTTTGCAACAATTCTATGATGTAAATGTCCTTTATCTGCTTTAAATATTGCTTTAATAGATTTTCCTTTAATTAGCCTTCTTATAATAGCCCATAATGTATCAAATATAGGAAGTCCTAATACAATAAGTGGTAACACTATTACTGCCATTGTATAAGTTTTTGCAACTCCTAATATAGAAATAATTGATAATGAAAATCCTAAAAAATTTGAACCTGTATCACCAATAAATGTTTTAGCTGGTGCAAAATTAAATGGTAAAAATCCTACTAATGCTCCTGCCAAAGCTGTTATTAATATTATTGATATTAATGGTGATCCATTTAGTACAAATATAACTAATAATGATAATGCAGATATAACGGATATTCCAGATGATAAGCCATCTAATCCATCAATCAAATTAATAGCATTAGTTACTCCTACTATCCATATTATCGTTATAATAATAGAAAATATTTCTCCTAATTCTGATGTATTAAAAAATGCTAAATCTATATCTCCTATTCGTACTCCAAAAGCTACTGCTATAATAGCAGCTATAATTTGTCCAGTTAATTTTGTAATTGGCTTTATTGTTTTTATATCATCTATAATACAAGTTATACTAAGCACTACAATTCCTAGAAACATACCTAATAATTTCATTCCATATTTTTCTGTTCCGTTTAAACTAATTGTACTTTCCATACTCATAACAATTAATAAATATATTACAGAAACTAAAAAGCCTAATATTACAGCTGGCCCACCAAATTTTGGCATTGCTTTTTTATGCATTCTTCTTTCGTCTTTTGGAACATCAACCGCTCCAACTTTATGTGCAATCTTTATCGTATATGGTGTTGCCATAAATGTTACTATAAAAGCTAACAAAAATGCAATTGCTACATCTCCCCACATAGATTATGCCTCCCTATTTCATGTTCTCGTTTTCTATTTCTTCTATTATTCTTAATCTTTCTTCATGTCTTCCGCCTTCAAATTCTGTTGCAAGCCACATTCTTAATATACAAATTGCTTCACTTATAGAAACATCATCTGCTCCCATTGCTAATATATTGCTATCATTATGTAATCTTGAATATCTTGCTGTATATTCATTATGACAAGGTGTACATCTAATTCCTTTAAATTTGTTAGCACAAATAGACATTCCAAGACCAGAACGACAAATTAATATTCCTTTTTCTGCTTTTTTATTTTGTACTTCTTTTGCTACTGCTTTTGCAATATTAGGATAATCTACACTTTCCTCTTCCATGCATCCTAAATCTTTATATTTTATTTCTTTTTCATCTAAATATTTTTTTATTTCTTCTTTTAATCTATAACCTCCATGGTCACTACCAATTGCTATCATAAGTATACCTCCTTATATTACTTCTTTTCACAATATACCATAAGTTTAGTTTTTTTACAATAATTATTTGTAATTTTGCTTGCATTTTTCTCTAAAATATGTTAGAATATCATATGTTATAGTGTAATACAGACTAAGAGGAGGTGCAATTCGATATGCCAAATATTAAATCAGCAAAGAAAAGAGTTAAAGTAATTGAAAAAAAGACTTTAAGAAATAATATGATTAAATCTGGATATAAATCAGCTGTTAGAAAATTTGATGAAGCTGTTAGTGCTGGAAAAATAGATGAAGCTAAAGTTTTATTATCAGAAGCTACTAAAAAAATTGACCAAGCTTGCAGTAAAGGTGTAATTGTAAAAAATACAGCAGCTAGAAAAAAATCTAGTTTATCTAAAAAATTAAATGCAGCTATGGCCTAAAACAAAAATAAAGATTATGCATAGTTTTTATTTATTATTAAAGAGAGGTTTTTATAAAAGAAACCTCTCTTTAGCATTATTATACATAATTGGTTATAATTTACATTGTTTTTTTATTTTACACATGATATTATGTTAATAGATTAATTTATAGAGGTGTATTATGCTAAAAAAAATAATGGAATATTATAAAAACTTTGAAAAAATTACCCGTAAAGTTTTAAAAGGTGGATTAGAATTTTGCTTTGGATTATCTTCAATAGCAATTATTATTTTATTAACATATAACTTTTTCTTTGCTTACCCAATAATTTATTACATAGGACTTACCTTATTTAGATTAAGTTTAATTTTTGGAATCGAATTTATTATATGCGGATTTATAACAGATGGAATTAAAAAACAAATTATATAAAAAACCAAAAGAAGATTACCTTCTTTTGGCTTTTTTTATTTATTTAATTCTTCTAAGAACATCTTATTTAACATTTGAGGATTTGCTTTTCCTTTTGTTTCTTTCATAGCTTGTCCTACTAAAAATCCTAGTGCCTTATCTTTTCCACCTTTATAATCAGCAATAGATTGTGGATTATTCTCTAATATTTTTAATACTACTTCTTTAATAGCCCCTTCATCTGAAATTTGAATCCATCCTTTTTCTTTTATAATATCTTCTGGGTCTCTTGGGTTTTCAAATAATTCTACTAATACTTTTTTACCAATACTTGAACTTATTGTACCTTTATCTATTAAAACTACTAATTTTCCTAATTGTTTAGCATCAAAAGGTATTTGAATTGGTTCCATTTCTGTCTCATTTAATATTCTAGAAATATCAGAAATAATCCAGTTATTAACAGCTTTAGGATTATTGCATACCTTAACCGCTTCTTCAAATAAATCTGATAAATATTTAGAAGCTGTAATTAATTTAGCATCTTTTTCTGATAATTTATATTCTTGTAAATATCTCTCTTTTCTGCTCTCTGGTAATTCTGGTAAGCTATTTTTAATATTTTCTATGTATTCTTCTGATAGTTTAATTGCAACTAAATCTGGATCTGGGAAATATCTGTAATCTTGAGCATCTTCTTTATCTCTCATAGGAAATGTCTTTCCTGATACATCATCCCATCTTAGAGTTTCTTGATCAATTTTTCCTCCATTTTCTATTACATCAATTTGTCTATCTACTTCATACTCAATTGCTCTTACAATACTTCTAAAAGAATTCATATTTTTCATTTCTGTACGAGTTCCTAATTTTGTTTCTCCTTTTTTTCTTACAGAAACGTTTACATCTGCTCTTAAAGAACCTTCTTGCATTTTACAATCTGAAACTTCAATATATTCCAAAATTGATTTTAACTTTCTTAAATATTGTTCTACTTCTTCTGCACTTCTTAAATCTGGTTCAGATACAATTTCAATTAATGGGACTCCTGCTCTATTTAAATCAACTAAGCTTCCTCCTCCAAATTCATCATGGTTTAATTTTCCTGCATCTTCTTCTATATGAATTCTTGTTAAACGAATTTTTTTCTTTTCTCCATTTATCTCAATTTCTACATACCCATGTTCACAAAGTGGCTTATCAAATTGTGAAATTTGATAAGATTTTGGAAGATCTGGATAAAAATAATTTTTTCTATCATTTTTACTATTTCTAGAAATCTCACAATTTGTTGCTAATCCTGCCTTTACAGCATATTCTACAACCTTTTCATTTAATACAGGTAAAGTTCCTGGCATAGCCATACAAATTGGACATGTATGTGTATTAGGTGCTGCACCAAATGCTGTTGGGCAAGAACAAAATATTTTTGTTTTTGTAGAAAGCTCTGCGTGAACTTCCAATCCTATTATAACTTCATAATCTTCTCTTGACATCTATTTTCCTCCTTTTGAGACACTAGGGACAGGTCAGAAATGTCCCATTTTTTTGTCGTTTTTTGTCTAATTTTGTTTTACGCATCTCCACAATATTCACTTACCTAATGGGACATTTCTGACCTGTCCCTAGTGTCTTATATTTGTGGTTTATGATTCTCTCTGAATTTTATTTTTTGTTCAAATGTATATGCTGCATTTAATATTGTTTCTTCACAGAATTTATTTCCTATTAATTGCATTCCTATTGGCATTCCTTCGTTATCTACTCCACAAGGTACTGATATCCCTGGAAGTCCTGCTATATTTACAGAAACTGTACATATATCTGCTAAATACATTTCTAATGGATTGTTTGATTTTGATCCTATATCAAATGCTACTGTTGGTGATGTTGGTGTTAATATAACATCATATTTTTCAAATGCTTTGTTAAATTCATTCATAACTAATGTACGCACTTGTTGTGCTTTTTTATAATAGGCATCATAGTAACCTGATGATAATACATATGTTCCTAATATTATTCTTCTTTTTACTTCTGGTCCAAATCCTTCACTTCTTGATTTTTTATAAAGTTCTTTTAAGTTTTTAAATTCTTTTGTTCTATATCCATAACGAATTCCATCAAATCTTCCTAAATTAGAACTTGCTTCTGCACAAGCAACAATATAATAAGTTGCTAAAGAATATTGTGCTACATCTAATGAAAACTCTTCTATTTCTGCACCTAAGTCTCTATATGTTTGTATTGCCTTTTCTAAAGATTGTTTTACTTCTTCATTTATTCCTTCTCCAAAAAATTCTTTTGGTACTCCTATTTTTAATCCTTTTACATCATTTTTTAAACATTTTGTATAATCTATTTTTTTCCTATTACTTGATGTAGTATCCTTTTCGTCATGTCCTGCTATTAAGTTTAATAACATTGCACTATCATATACATCTTTTGTGATAGGACCTATTTGATCTAGTGAAGATGCAAATGCTACTAATCCATATCTTGATACTAATCCATATGTTGGTTTTAAACCTACAACTCCACAAAAGCTTGATGGTTGTCTTATTGATCCACCTGTATCTGAACCCAAAGCCCAAGGAACCATATTAGCTGCTACTGCTGCTGCTGACCCTCCTGATGAACCTCCTGGAACTTTGTTTAAATTCCATGGATTTTTTGTCTTTTTAAAGTATGAATATTCTGTAGACCCTCCCATAGCAAATTCATCCATATTTAGTTTTCCTAAATCTATCATATTTTCATTATTAAGCTTTTCAATTACAGTTGCATCATAAGGAGATACAAAGTTTTCTAACATTTTTGAACTACATGTTGTTTTTATTCCTTTTGTACACATATTATCTTTAATACCAATTGGAATACCTGCAAATTCTCCTTTAATTTCTCCTTTATCTATTTTTTCTTCAATTTGTTTTGCTTGCTCATTTGCTTCTTTTGTTAATATTGTAACAAAAGCTTGTACATCTTTTTCTTTTTCCTTTATTCTATCTGTATATGCCTTTGTAATCTCTGTTATTGTTAGTTCTTTATTTTTTAATTTTTCTTGTAACTCATGAACAGTTAATTCAGTAATATCCATTAATTCTCCTCCTTTAGTTTTTTTATTTCTTTATATAGATGTGGCCACGAATATACTCTTGTTATTTTTTCATCTTCTAAATTTTGATTTACCCTTGTATCCATTATAAAAACTTTTGCATTACTGTTATATGCTATATCTTTACAATTTCTACAACTATCATCTATAAAAATTTCTATATTATTTTCTTTTACAAATTTAAGTTTTTCCTTAGCATTTATAATAAGTTTATCATATTCCACATTATTTTCTTTCAGCCAATCTTTTGTAATTTGTTCTATATTGTTATCTTTTAAATTCCATCTTGCCGTTATTAAAAATATCTTATCTCCGCTTTCTTTTAATTCTTTTATTATATTAGCTGCAAATGTTTTTATATTAACTTTCTTAATTATTTCTTCATAATATTTTTTCCAAAATCTTGCTGTTTCATTTTCATTCCAATTGTGCATATTTTCAATATATAAATGATCTTCTGTATTAAAACTTTTAATAATAGGACTTCTTTTTAATTCTTCTATTGTATATTTTTGTGCATATTCCAAAAGCGTAGCATATGTTTCTGATATAGTATCATCAATATCAATTCCTATATTCATAAATCCTCCCTGTTGAAATATTTAAAATTTGACATTTTATAAACATCATTTTTACCTATCTCTATTTAAATAGCTCAACTATAACTATCCATGTAGCTATATTAAATTACTTTTGGTATTTTAAACATATTTTGCTCTTTTGTTTCTGCATTTTGTAATAAACTTTCTGTATCTTCAAATCTCTTTATTTCGTCTTTTCTAAATATATTTTTTGCTTCATTTGCACCTATTGTTATATCTAATCCTTCTACTGGTGCATTGTTTACTATGTTAGCAAAATTTAATATATCCTGTAAATTTTCGATGTATTTATCTACTTCATTTTCATTTAAATCTAACCTTGCTAAATTAGCTATGTGTAAAATCTCTTCTTTACTTACTTGCATTATTTATCTCTTCCTTTCTTAATCTCAATTTGTTTTTTATTATATACTTTTTTTACCAAAAAAACAAGCCCTAAATGGCTTGTTTTTCATATTTATATCGTTATTATATAGAAACTATTTTAATTCAACAACAGCTCCAACTTCAGCAAATTTAGCTTTTAATTCTTCAGCTTCTTCTTTGCTAGCTCCTTCTTTAACTGTTTTAGGTGCTCCGTCTACTAATTCTTTAGCTTCTTTTAATCCTAATCCTGTAGCATCTCTAACTACTTTAATAACTTTTATTTTTTGATCTCCAGCTTCTGCTAATACAACATCAAAAGATGTTTTTTCTTCAGCTGCTGCTCCTGCAGCTGCTCCTGCAGCTGGTGCAGCTGCTGCTACTGCAGATACTCCATATTTTTCTTCAATAGCTTTTACTAAGTCATTTAATTCAACTACTGTTAAGCTATCTATTTCTTCAATAATTTTTTCTATTTTTTCCATTTTAAAATCCTCCTATAAATTTAATTAGTGAAATAATTCACTTTTCTATTTTTGGGTTTATTTTTATACAAGTTAAACCTCTTTTCTTGTAATAATATTATTCAGCTTTTTCTTCATTAGCTGATGCTTCTTCTGTTACTGCTACTTCAACTTTTTCTCCAGCTTCTTCTTTTTGTTTTTTTACTTCATTTAATGCAACTGCAACTTTTGAAATATTTGAAAGTAATGCCCCAGCAAGCATAGATAGTAAAGTTTCTCTTGATGGTAATTTTGCTAATGTAATGATTTCATCTGCAGTCATAACTTTTCCATCAATAACTCCACCTTTAATTTTATAATATTCATTATTTTTGCTGAAATTATAAATTGTTTTTGAAGGTTCTAAGTAATCTTCACTGCTCATAATTACTGCTGTTGGTCCTACTAATTGTTCTTCTAATCCTTCAATTCCACATTCTGCTAAAGCTCTTCTTGTTATATTATTTTTTATAACATTACAAGTAGCATTTGAATTTCTTAAATCTTTTCTTAATTGTGTATCATCTGTAACATTAATTCCTCTGTATTCTGTTAAAAGTATTAGTTTAGAATTTTTCATTTTTTCTGCTAATTCTTTTACTTCTGCCTTCTTTTGATTTAGTATTGCTTCACTTGCCATTTATTTTCACCTCCTAAATTTAATTACTAATAAAATAAATAACACTCTTTTAGTACCTACCTAAGTTACTAAAAGAGTGTATTTACTCTTGCATTTAACCTAGGTAGGGCTTATTAATTTGTATTTATAAATACTATAATTTATTTGCCTACTGTCTTTGGCTTATATTAAATTTATTTTTGATTAATAAATATACTTGGTCCCATAGTTGTTGTTAATGCAACACTCTTTATGTATTGACCTTTAGCTGCTGCTGGTTTAGCTTTTATGATAGCATTCATGATTACTTCATAATTTTCTAATAATTTATCTGCTCCAAATGAAACTTTTCCAAATCCTAAGTGAATTATATTATTTTTATCTAATCTATATTCTACTTTACCTGATTTAATTTCACTTATTGCTTTTGTTACATCCATTGTAACTGTTCCAGATTTAGGGTTTGGCATTAAACCTTTTGGTCCTAATACTTTACCTAGTCTTCCTACAACTCCCATCATGTCTGGAGTTGCTACTACTACATCATATTCAAACCAATTTTCATTTTGGATTTTTGGTATTAATTCTTCTGCTCCTACAAAATCTGCTCCTGCTTTTTCAGCTTCTTCTGCTTTTGGTCCTTTTGCAAAAACTAAAACTCTTTGTGTTTTACCTGTACCGTTTGGAAGTACTACTGTACCTCTTACTTGTTGATCTGCATGTTTAGAATCAACTCCTAATTTTACATGTAATTCGACAGTTTCGTCAAATTTAGTTTTTGGCATTTTTTCAATAATTTCTATTGCTTCTTTTGCTCCATATTCTTTAGTTTTATCAACTAATTTTGCACTTTCAGCATATCTTTTTGATATTTTTCCCATTTTTTTACCTCCTTTGGTTTTAACGAGTTAAACTCTCCCAATAAAATTTAAATTTATAAATATATATAATATTTATCTTAACTAATCAATTACTACTACACCCATAGATCTAGCAGTACCTTCTACCATGCTCATAGCTGTTTCTATTGACGCAGCATTTAAGTCTGGCATTTTTTGTTCAGCAATTTCTTTTACTTGTGCTTTTGTTATTTTAGCAACTTTTTCCATATTTGGTTTTCCTGAACCTTTTTGGATTTTTATTGCTTTTTTAATTAATACTGCAACTGGTGGAACTTTTGTTATAAAATCAAAAGATTTATCTTTATATACTGTTATAACAACTGGTATGATCATTCCAGGTTGATTTGCAGTTCTATCATTAAATTCTTTAACAAATTGCATAATATTAACACCACTTGAACCTAAAGCTGGACCTACTGGTGGAGCTGGTGATGCTTTCCCTGCCTCTATTTGTAATTTAATAATATTTGAAATTTCTTTTTCTGCCATGTTAATGGCACCTCCCTTTTTTATTTAACTTTTTGTACTTGTGAAAACTCTAGCTCTACAGGTGTTTCTCTTCCAAACATAGATACTAGAACTTTTACTTTATGTTTTTCTGTATTTATTTCTTGAACTGTACCTACAAAGCCTTCAAACGGACCATTCATAACTTGTACTTGTTCATTGACTTCATAATCCACATTAACAGGAATATCTTCAAATCCCATATTTCTAATTTCTTCTTCAGTTAATGGTATTGGATCTGTACCTGAACCTACAAATCCTGTAACTCCTCTAGTATTTCTTACAATATACCAAGATTCTTCTGTTACTATCATCTTTATTAATACATATCCTGGAAAAACCTTTTTTAAATTTGTTTTTCTTTTTCCATCTTTAATTTCAATTTGTTCTTCCATAGGAACTATAATATCAAAGAAGAAATCTTCTAATTCTCTATTTTTTATAGTTTTTTCTAGGTCTGTTTTAACTTTATTTTCATAACCAGAATAAGTATGAACAACATACCATCTAGCTACCATATCGTAATCTTTTTGAGACATTATTTTTTAAGCCTCCTTTAATTTTGTTTATTGTACATTTTCTTCTACGTTGTTGTCTGTGTTTTCTGTGTTTTGAGAATCTTCTGTACTTGTTTCATTATTTGTATTTTCTGTAGTTTGATTACTTGTTGTATTATCAGCAGTTACAGTATTATTAGCTGATACAACTTCTTTTATTTTGTTTACTCCATGTTTATTTAGAGTTTCAAATGTTAAATCTAATACAAAAACAATTGCTGCTGTAACAAGCACTATAGCTATTACTGCAACTGTGTTATTTACTAATTGTTTTGGTGTTGGCCAAACTACTTTTTTTAACTCAGCTTTAAAATCTTTTGAAAAGCTTTTCTTGTTTTTATTGTTTTCTTTTTTATTTGTTTTTGCTTCTTTTTTAGCCATTTTATATCCTCCTTAAAATAGCTTATTTAACTATTTGGTTTCTTTATGTGTTGTACGTTTTTTACAGAATTTACAATACTTAACTATTTCTAATCTATCTGTATTATTTCTCTTGTTTTTTGAAGTCATGTAATTTCTTCTTTTACATTCTGTACATTCTAATGTAATATTTTCTCTTGGTCCTTTTGCTGCCATTTCAATACACCTCCGTATTTTTATAACCTTTTACTTTTTTTGAAACGATGTGAGCATATGCTTAAATTACACATGCTCAAATATTTTACCATTTTTTTCTTATATTGTCAATGAATTTTTATCATTTTTTAACTTGTTTTTTGTTTTTTTGCTTTTTTTGAACTGAAAATCCAAATCTACCAATTTTTTTTCCTAATTCATAATAATGTCCGTTTGAATATGCAATTAAATCACATTTTGAAATATCAAATGCTCCTTTATCATCAATATACTTCTCATCACTATTAATTGCAAGGACATCAGCAATAAACATATGATGTGATCCTAGTTCTACTATTTCTTTTACTTTACATTCTATTGATACAGGACTTTCTTTTATCATTGGGCATTTCACAAACTTAGCATTTTCTTTATGCAAATTCATTTCTTTAAATTTATCCACTTTAGCTCCTGTTTTAACTCCACACCAATCTGTTGCTTTTGCTAATCTTTTTGTAGTTAAATTAATAACAAATTCTTTTTGTTCTTTTATTATATTATATGAATATCTTGTGGGTCTAACTGATATATATACCATTGCAGGGTTTGTATTTAATATTCCTGTCCATGCTACTGTTATTATATTTGATTTTTCCATAGTTCCACAACTTACCATTACAGCTGGTAATGGATATAAAAAATTTCCTGCTTTCCATGTTACTTTTGACATTTACTTCACCATCACTTTATAATTCTAAACTATTATCTTCTTGTTTTTTATTTTCTTTATTTTTTTCATTTTCTAAATTAATCATAACTGCTGCAAAAATCTCTTGTTCTTCTGTATTAAGGATTTTATCTCTAATAGTTGCCTTATATCCTCCACTTGCTTCATCTTTTTCAATCATTCCAATATATCCTCCATTGTATTTAGTCACAACTTCTATTACATCTTCTGATAGCATTTCATTTACAACACAATTATAATAATCTAAATTATCTTCTGTTAAACTTGGTAATGATAAATTCGTATATATCTTATCTTTTTTTTCTTTGCCGTTTATTATTCTTGAAATAAGATATTCATTAACCGAATTACATAAAAGTACACTATTTTTAAATATTATTTCTCCTGTTTTAGAAATTTTAATTTTTCTCGAATCATTTAAATCTACAACTTGAGGATTTTTGTTTTCTGTTTTTGCAACAAGTTTTCTACCTTTATTTTTTCCTTCTTTTACAGTTCCAATCATTTTAAAATCCAATTGGTCTATCTTGGAATATTTTTCTTTATTTATTTTCTTTCTTTCTATCTCTTCTTTTAAATCAAGTTCTTTTTTATATGTATCTCTTTTCTCTTTAGTATTAATTTTTTCATAATATTCCTTTGCCTTTTTCAAAATATCTTCTGCTCTTTTTCTTTGCTCTGGATTAAGACTAATATCATTTAAAACCTTAGTATATTTTTCAACTTTCTTATTATATGCTTCTTTAATTATTTTATTGTTTTTTGTATCTGCCCTTAATTCAATTTCTCTTTCTGACATTTCGAAAAATGTATATGCAGTTTCATCTAAAAATTCTCTTTCATTTTTCTTTTCTAATTCTTTCTCTTTTAATTGGTCATCATATAATTTTCTAGCTCCTTCTGTCTTTAATGCCTCATATGCTTCTTTTATTTCAGCAAGCCTTTTATTAAATTGTTCTTTGATTTCTTTTACCTCATATTTTACACTTTCTTCAAAGCTTTCTTTTTCTCCTATTAATTTACTCTTTTTTAATAAGTCCGTATTATTTTCTATACCTCTTTCTATCATTCCTATTTTTAATTTGCTTTCTTTTTCTAATTTAAAAATTCTATCTTCATATTTTTTCCACAACTTATTTTTACAAATTTCATATGCTTCTTTTATTTTTTTATCTTTGCTTGCTTCATTACGTAATTTATTTTCATATTTTCCATCTTTCTTTTTATCATAAATTACATAATCAAGCAAACTTTTATCAATGCCTAATATTTGGTAATAATTTTTAAATTCATTTTCATTCATAATTATACCTCCAGATAAATATAATTTTGATTTATTTTTAATTATAACATATAATTAAAAATAAATCAAAAATAAAAAACAAACTACAAATTAGTAATAATAAATGTCATTTTTACTAACCTCTAGTTTGTTTTTTTAATAAAAAAAATCTAGCAACAACCTATCTTCCCAGCAGGGTAACCCACAAGTATTTTCGGCACATTTAGGCTTGACTTCTGTGTTCGGAATGGGAACAGGTATTACCCCAAATGTCATCGTCACTAGAAAATTATAGTGTTATAAGCACACTCAAAAATACATAGATGAATTTTAGGTCGTTTTAGTTTTTTCGATTG